>Ga0065711_1000294_pt1 | contig 74584 bp, 38 predicted proteins | sample Hoacrofraction12_FD_59098 | JGI IMG/M metagenome (GOLD analysis project Ga0065711, IMG submission 59098) | Hoatzin crop microbial communities from Cojedes, Venezuela - Epithelial fraction 12 v2 (version 2) | ecosystem: Host-associated > Birds > Digestive system > Esophagus > Crop | place... | reverse complement strand
AAAAAAAAAAAAAAAAAAAAAGGAAGATAAAAAGAAAAAAGAAACCACAAGAAAAACTCCTGTCATAAGGACTTTTGGAGATTTTATGCCTGTTGTTAGGAAATTAGATTATAAACTTCATAATCTGCACCTGTTTTCTGCAGCATTCACTTCTGGGTATAAATCCCTTCCTCACAGATGCCTGCACACAGTAAGGGAGTCTCTGGCCCAAGGACTTGCAGCACAACTGTGGAAAGGGAAATATGGGCTTACAAAGAGATCCCTCCCCTCTTCTCCTCAGAAAACTGAAATCAAGGGTACAGCAATGACATCTAATTGCAGCATGCAGGGTCCACAACGTGGAAGAAATTTTAGACAGCGCTGGTTCCAGCTTTCCAATTAAATTTTGATAGATCTTGTAAAATTATCGTTTCCTTTAGTAAGCGTCTATGTTACTAAAAAAAACCCCAAACAAAAAGCCCAGCAACACCACCCGTCCCCCAGCCTCATAACCACTACAAAACTAGAAGTCCTTATGGACATTTACTATCTGATTCAGGAAAAGACAAAAACATGTGGAAATAAAATAATGAATAATAAAAAAGGAGAGGCAGTGGGAAGGAGAAAGGAAAAGATCTTTTATGTCCAGCCTTAATATGTTAGGAAGTGCAGCCTTGCAGCTAGATACCTCCGCATCAACCCAAACCCTACTTGTTCTGTAAGCCTGCTGTTTCACTCAGGGGCGTGTTAAGGTAAGTCTTCTGAAGAGGTGGTATAATTACTGTAATGGTGTAAGTAATCAGATGCTTATATGTTCAGATGAATTTACTGCAGCAGCTTTCAAGGTGGGGCTACAGACTTTTTGGAGCACCTGAAGCTTGTTGCTTGGCTAATAAGCTCTGAAATGTGATGCATAATACACAAATAAATCACTTATAAAAATCAGCTGATAGTATGAAAAGCCTTTTTTCTTTTTCTTTTGGACCTACAGCTTGTAATAGAGCACACCTGAAGCTGAGGATTCAAACACAGTAGGTAAGGCAAGTTTAGATGCCTTGTGAGATCAGACCTGTAGCTTGAATCCAGCCTGAGGTCCCAGGTGGACCAAGGTTTTGAGAGGCTTCTTGACTTTGGTAGCATCTCCAGGGCTCTCTGTCATAGCTTAGCAGCTGCCTCCCAGTGATTCTCAGTATTTAAAATAATTACATCCCCTCCCTTGCCTTGGAACAGCAGTACCGGTGTTCCCTTCACCCACAGACTGCAAAATGGCTTATAGAGCTGCCTGAAATCTGTTCTAAATATTGCCAGTCGCTTCATTTTTCCAAGCTCAAGCTTACACAAAAATGTTTTCTGTGCATGATGCTCTCTGTACCAGCCTAACGAGTACTGAGAGAGCTCTATATACTCACTTCTTGCTATAAATATCCGCTGTTTATTACATACTGTGTTCTACTTAGTTTTGTCTATTAAATTTGCACTTGCATGCATTTTACTTCATTACCTAGTGGAAAGTCCAAAAACTCAGACATTAACTGGTTATTTCTGGCACTGTGCCCTCTGCTCAAATGCTAAGGCACAAAGAGTAATATCCTTTCATCTTCTCTTGCTGTTCTAGGCCATGCCAAATTGGAGCATCCAAGTGAAGAGGAAGACTCCTTCTCCTCGATCTCAATCCTGAATTCCAGTCCCCACCTGGATGTTGAACTCAGGTTAGTAAGAAGGATGGATTAAGGCACTGAGCTCCCATGCTGACTCCATGAAAGCTTTTCTTTGAACTTCTCCATTATCTGAACAGCTCTGTTAACCAAACCTATTATCCTTCCCCCTTGGTTTTCACGTTGAGAAAGGAAAAGCAACTTCTTTAATGGCCCACAGATTGATGATTAACATTTTACATGTCCCTGCTGGTAAGTAAAAGAACTGCTTTGTGGACAGTGAAAATGCCGGAGAGAAAGAAGCGAGAGTCAACTTATGTTATTAAGTTGTACTGCTTCATTAATCACAATCTTTTTTTATTGCATTGCTCAAAGCCAAGTCCATTCTACTTTTCGGGAATGGGTTAGATCAAAACCAAGTGCTCTTAATGCACCTTTGACATCTGGCCTAGCAGCTGGCTATCTGCTAATATTGCTCTTAAGAAATGTCAGGAGCCACATTTACTGTGACCATTCTAGCCCTTCTGATTTAAGCTACTGTAGACGGCAATGAATTACCTTAAAGGAGCTCCTCTGGAAAGCCCTAAGTTTTATTCTGGACCCCTGCCAGCCTCACTACTTCATGAGTATGAACAATCAGACAATTGAACTGATTTGACTTTGCCACTCCTGGAGTTTCATTGCCTTTAACCTTGGATTGTAATGATGGTAATGCCATGCTAAGTGCCTCTCCTACCAGGGGGAATAGGGTTTGTCAGCTCAAGTAGGGCACCCATTCTTGTTAGCTGAAAACTGCACTGATTTGCAGTGAGAGGGGAAATAGATTGAGCATGATTAATACCACTTTGAATGCAGCTTATTTTCTTTCAAGGCTTTTGAAGGTAGGAAGTACCCAGATGTATTTCTTTCTTTTTTAATTGTAAACTCATTACTAAACAAGGCTGGGCTTAGCTTGTTTTTTGCCTTTTTTTTCCCCCCCCTGAGAAATACTTTGATGTCTACTAAAGACTCAATAACATCAGCCTAAAAATTGTGTACCCTCCTGTCTCCAGGCAGAGCAATGATGACTTGGTTTGATTATGGGCTGCATTAAATATGGAGGCAACTGTTCCTCTCTGATGAAGGTGCTGTGAGAGGAGACTTTTCTTTTCCTAGCAGTGGAAGGTAAAGAAATAAGAGCCGGTCAGTGAAACTTTCCATTCCATATCAGAGAGGACATATTAGAGAGTCCTCCTTTCCAGATGCTATGTTGCCTGCTTTTTCTCCTAGCTATTTTCCAGTGCCCTCTTGTGTTATTATCTGCTTCTGACTCTCTGACTTGGAAAGAAGCCGGGATATAGGACGAAGACAAAACTGAACAGCAGTTTAACAGTCTTTATGAGAACTTGACCTTTCTCAGACTGAGGGCTTTTGACAGAGGCATCAACTTCCTTCACAGATGTGTTCGGAAGAGGCTTTTCTACTTTTCTGTTCTGACCAGCAGGAACCAGAGACTCCTGTCCAACATTGCCCAGTTACTGAGCAGGAACTGCTGTGCTTGCTGGGGCCTCTACAAGGACCCTATATCCTCTAGGAGGAGCCTTTCTTGTCATATTGCGACTTAAAAGCTCTGACTGATAATTCCTGGCAAATCTTGGTGTGAGAGCTGATGGGGCCCTTGGTTAATGCATCTGCCTGTGAACCATATGGTGTAGGGACCAGCATGCATTCACTGCTGCCATTCCTACAATCAGTAACACCCAACAATGTGGCAGAGTGGATGCTGCGACCTGTAAGACCTTAAATGCCTGCAGCTGTCTTCACCAGAAGGTGAGAACCAGAGATGTAATTATTACATTAGACTTAAAGAGAAGAATGAAAGACCCTTTGGGACAAATTGGCTCAAAAAGCACGGTCCGTCTTTACCTACTGGGAGAACAGGTAATGTTGGAGAACATCTCTAAGGGTTGAGTCTTACAAGGAGGAGGGAGAGAGATTCTGCTCCCTCTGTGAGCTGAGTGCAAGTCCAGAAGTTGAGTAGCTCTGCTAGCACAGTGATATGCTCTGGTTAGAAGTCCTGTCTGACAGTGGGGTGTACTGTGGCACAGAGTTGTAGTGTGTCAATGGGCAGTAGGTAGCTTTTGTTGAGAAGAAGAGGAACTTCCATGGAAAATCTGCACTTTTCAGGCCTCTCTGTGTTGCAGGAATACAGAAATAACGGCTCTCAAAAGCTTAGTGTCTCTTATCAAACAGCAATGCTTGTTTCAAGCCGTTTTATAATACATGTGGGACCTCAACTCTGCCAATACTCATCTGTATCTTCTCCATCTTGGCAGCAACTCAGATGAGTCCCAGTCACTCACAGAAGGACCCTCAGGGCAGTTCGAGTGGGATGGGAATATGACAAGGACACGATAGTGGGATTGACGTTTATCTGCTCCTATTGGATTTAAATGGGCAGAACTCATTGTTTCAAGGAGGCTCAAATTCAAACTGAATTGAAGAAGAATCGCAGAGAGTAAAACAAGATTTCACTGAGAGAGGAAACTGGGGGACTCTTCTGGATTATTTGGACTGCTGTAGCACCTGAACTGGAGTGCAGACTCCATTTTCTTACTGAACTTCATTATCTGCCTGTTTGCCATTGACACCTTCACACTGCTTCACCTCTTCCATGTTCCCCTAAACTTTATGATCTCCCTATGTCAAGCATTTGTTACAGAAACTCGATATTTTGGCTGCATACTCTATTTCTTATTGTTATGCGTTTGCATGGCAAGGTTTTGCTAACGGCAGGGCTATAGGGGTGGCTTCTGTGAGAAGCTGCCAGGAGCTTCCCCCATGTCTGAAACAGCCAGTGCCAGCTGGCTCTAAGACGGACCCACTGCTGGCCAAGGCCACACCAATCGGCAATGATGGTAGTGCCTCTGGGATAGTGTATTTAAGAAGGCGAATAAAAAAGAACTGCGGTGAAATGGCAGAGAAGAAAGAGGAGTGAGATGATGTGAAAGAAACAGCTCTGCACACACCAAGGTCAGTGAAGAAGGAGGGGGGAGGAGGTGCTTAAGATGCTGGAGCAGAGAGTCTTCCCTTGCAGCTTGTGCTGCAGACCATGGTGAGGCAGTCTGTGCCCCTGCAGCCCATGGAGGTTCACAGTGGAGCAGATCTCCACCTGCAGCCTGTGGAATGGACCCCATGCTGGAGCAGGTGGATGCCTGAAGCAAGTTGTGACCCCATGGGGAGCCCGCACTGGAGCAGGCTCCTGGCAGGACCTGCGGACCCATGGAGAGAGGAGCCCACACCGCAGCAGGTTTGCTGGCAGGGTTTGTGACCCTGTGGGGGACCAACGCTGGAGCAGCCTGTTCCTGAAGGACTGCACAAGGGGGAAAGCACCCATGCTGGAGCAGTTTATGAAGAGCTGCAGCCCGTGGGAAGGACTCATGCTGGAGAAGTTTGTGGAGAGCTGTCTCCTGTGAGAAGGACCTCACGCTGGAGCAGGTGAAGAGTGTGAGGAGTCCTCCCCCTGAGGAGGAAGGAGCGGCAGAGACAACGTGTGATGAACTGACCACAGCCCCCATTCCCCGTCCCCCTGCGCTGCGCGGGGGGAGAAGGGAGAGAAACGGGAGTGAAGTTGAGCCCGGGAAGAAGGGAGGGGTGGGGGGAAGGTGTTTGAAGATCTACTTTTAGTTCTCTTTATCCTACTCTGATTTGATTGGTGGTAAATTAAGCTCCCTTTTGTCCCCAGTTCAGTGTGTTTTGTCCGTGACAGCAATTGGTGAGTGATCTCTCCTTGTCCTTGTCTCGACCCATGAGTCTTTCATCATATTTCCTCTCCCCTGTCCAGTTGAGAAGGGGGAGTGATAGAGTGATTTTGATGGATACCTGGCATTTATCCAGGCCAAACCAAAACACATATCAATGTATTTCAGCAGAGCAGCTCACCAAAAGACAACTGTGCATGTAGAAATGAGCTCAGTTGCACACAAGATTTTGCAGGAACATAGGCTCCTATTCATTTCACCCATGCTCAGTTGGTTAGCATTGTGAGTACCCAAAAAAACATCTGAAAAACACAGGGAAGGAAGAACAGTGTTGCGACTTGTTCAAGAACGTTGTGCGGTCTCCCAGTGGCATTGATGAGCCGAGCTTGGAGCTGACTGAGTTGCATGGCACACTCAAATTGCTGGGTACTGAGAGCAAAGTGTTAATTTCAGAATTTACTCAGATGTTTCCATGGGGTTCCACCCATACTACCTAGTTGCTGGGGCTGCAGTATGTGCATGGAGTTATTCAGCAGATGTGAGAGAATGTTTCTTCTAATGTTTCTTTTAATTTCAGGTGAGCAGTGCTATACAACCCTATCTTTATGGGCTGTCAGGGCTGCAGTTAGAAGTAGGTAACTGTGAAAATTTCTTCATGATGTCATCTAAATTTCTTAAGGCGTAGAATTTAACCCAGCTTCAGTCAGTGCTATTTCAAAGCCTTCTGTTTACAGCTTCCTTCCAAGTGTAAAAAGTATTGTCACAGGGACAACAACGCAGACCAAAACACCGAACGCTTGTGTTTGACCTACGGGCTGGAAATTCCTTCTTATGCCAGGGTTCTCAGTAAGATCAGTGACAGAGGACCAGCATGTGATGATGAAAGATAATGAGATAAAAAGTTTCACACCCGCTCTGAATGTTTCCTTGGCATCATATCAGTCTGCAAGCTGTTTGGTCAAAGGCAGATGAGAAACATAATTCAGAAAACAACCTTTGTAAGACAGAGGTGTTCTTTTATTCACTCTGTGGGTTTGTGCAGCTGATGTCATGAGTCTGGACTTCAGTGGGAGTTTTTTAGTTTAAGTAGACTGAATTTATGCAGAAAATCTAGAGTGTTTGGTAGCAGTTATAAATATTTCTAGTCTACCATTATTTTATTTTACACTTAAAAATATGTAGTTTCTGTACGCATTTATTCATGTAAATTTTATATGACAATTTTCTGCCCTCAGTTCCAGCACTGTCAAGTAATGCTGCTGATTTCAGAGTAAGTGTGGGTTAATACTCCTATAAAAGGAGTGCTCTTGACTGTCAAATACATCAACCCTTCCTTGTTCCATATGCTCCTATTTTTCTAGAGTTTACTTACAAATGTTTTCTAAGGGAATCCTGTGACCAGTAAATAAATTGTTATTTTAGAAACTCTATTTAAAAATAAGAAGATGGTGGCCTTCGAAGCATATGATTGCATAGGTACTTTGCCTAAATACTGGAAAAACACAATTTCTAAAAGAACAAAACAGATAGGTCCAATGTGAAGCACTCCTGACTCCATTTCTTTGCTGGACACAGGATGAAATAAATATTTTTACTGTAAGTTGATCTTTCCAACAAAGGGTAATGTGTCAGTGACTCTCTGTGTTGCAGCACTGCTCCATATTACAACGAACATTACAGCAGCTCAAACACAGGTCCAAGTTCAACATGGTAATAGAAAGAGAAGCTCTTTGGAAACAGCCTAAAAAGATACTGGCAAAAGCTTTTAATGCCCTAAACTCCGCTAACAGAGACCAGCCATTAGCTCAAGTGGGTTGAGACTGTAAATTTAACACAGAAGAATGAGAGTTATTCTCTGTGCTTCTGATGCAGGCACTTGATAGACACATTTTTGGTCACATTTGATAACAAATAATGTGTTGTATACAGCCATTAAATGACTGAAGCAGTTTAAATGGAACTTCTGTTGTCCATCTTCCGTGGTGTGTGTTCTGATTCCTAGTGCTACAGAATACCATAAAAAGACATACTATTTTTTTTTTAATTTAATGAAATAATTAATCAGTATTATATAATTTTCTATTGCCTTTCACTGCAATATTCCTCACAGGAAAACTCTGCCCACAGGAGACTTTCTTTTTTTACTGAAAGAATACTAGATCTAACACTAACTGCATTTGTTTTCACTCTTTTGACTGTATATGCCTTTATTATCATCAGTCACAAATGCCCTCAAACAGTTTTTGGTGCATAACATCTCTGCCTGGGGCTAAAGGTTCAACACCTTTGAAAGCAAAAAGTGTGTTTTGATTGTACTTACTGAATGTTTTCAAACTAAAATAAAAACAACAAATTTGGATTTCTTATTTCATATGAAGATTTTGAAGTCTATTGATTTGGTTCACTGATGTGTAAAAGGCTTGATATCTATGCTTTGCTAGTGTTTGGAGAAGGTGTAAACAGTGCACATTTTAGTAGAGCTGGCTATGCTTTAGAATGCAGAACAGAAGGTTAGGAGCGATAACTTAAAATCCTGATTTGCGAACAGCTGCAGCTTCTCAGTGTGCTATTTCAGTGATAAAACACGGATATGACAGGGTTGAAGGGTTTTCACTTAAGGATGAAAATGTTGTTACAGTTCAGACTAACCTGCACAGAACAAGTCACTCTGAGACACTGGAATGATAACTCACCTTGGAGAGAGGCAGAGTGGATACCATTAGTAATACAGATGGCAGCAAGAGAACGAGGTAGTCACTGCCAAGACAGTATGGGTTTATTTGATAACATCTGGAAACACTGCAGTAAAGATGAAGATTGTGCTTATACCTTAAAAGTTCCAAGAAACAGATAAATAGATATGCAGATTCCAAATCATGTGCTTACCTGAAATGACAGGAGTAGTCAATGATCAGAGCCAGCATCCCCATAACATAGTGTTTAAACTTGGTGTTGTGCTCATTTTCCAGTAGGCCTCTCAATTAGTTGTATAATGGTGTTATGATTTAGTTTGTGGACAGAAAATATTAATTTCTTAAAGCAGCATTTTTCTGCAAAGCTTTTGGCTGGTAAAATGTTCCGCACTTCTTAAAGTTGCACGGACAGCTACATTCAGATAGTTATTTAAACATATGTCTAGCTTTAAGCTCATGGACGAAGTATTGATCTCTTTGGATAGGGTGTGATCTTAAAAAAGCACACACAAGCTAATGCCACTGACTCTCCAGGGACTCCTCAAAAATGTGGCCTTCAACCTACCGTCTGCTACAATGCAGGGAGGGTAGAGAAGAAAATAAGCAGTATGGTGGTAAAGGACCTTTAGAAAAGATAGAAATAACGGAGCGCCCCTGAAATGTACTTCCCTTTTTAAATTAGCCTGAAGTGCAAGCCATGGCAGGTCAGCATTCGTAGCAGGCAAACACACGGGCTGAGAAAAAAAAGGGAGAAATCTTCTGTTCCCCTCTACATCTTCTGCGAACATCTCCAGAAACATGTAGTATGAAGCACTGTGCACAAAACTATTTTGTAACCTGGAAAAAGAACATTAAATTTCCTCTTCCTTTTGTAGTGAGAAGATGGACATATTGATTCGGGCAGCATGACCTTTTAAAGAAGATGAAGGTAGGATGAGCTGTCGCCTAACATCATCACCTCCCCGCCAGCCCTCTTACCTCCCCTTTGATATCACAATGCTGCTGAGTGGCCTGCCTCTAGAAAATACCTCTCTGGCCAGCTGAATTGAGCCCTTAAAGGTAGAACACCCAGGTGAAAGATTTGCTCAGCATTTTTAAGAGTCACAGCTATACACAGTTTAGTGCATGTCTGTAGGGAGAGATAATATTTTTGTTAGCCTGTTCAATATAATTGGAATAAAACCCTTCAGGGATCAGAGTCTCTTCATTGGGACTAATTGAATCTCTTAAGTCTTGTGTACATCTCACTTCTCTCATATACGCAGACCATTAAAGCTGCAACAAAACTCCCGCATAAACAGGAAGGTAAGTAAACCTTTTCCAGGAACAGAAGCATGGCCTGTAACACCACAATCACAGCTGCCCTCCATAATGAAGAGGCATTTCACACTGACACCAGAACAAATGTCTTTGTCCTCCCAAAGCAACTTGTAATCCATCTTTCAAATGATTCTTTTGAAGATTTTTCTTGGGCATGGGGTTGGGAAGTGAGTTGGACAGTGGAAGAGTAAGAAGGGAGAGAGGCACAAAAATTGCTTAGCCAGGTTTTGATTTACCCAGTACAAATTCTGGAGTATTTTTAAGATGTTGATTGCATTCCATGAGACAGTTCCTGTTACGAAGATATTGCTCAAAGCGCATGGTAAGTTATGGCCGAATACATCCATGATATATTATGATCTAGAAGGCTGCACTTGCATGGGTTTAAGATTAAGTGAACACCTGCAACTACGTAATCCTTCTGGGACTGACAGCTATTGTTATTTCATGTTGATTGGTCTAACGCATTTCACCATTGTCTTTCTTGAAATCTTATATTAGTCCACCTATCTTTGAGAAACTGTAATGCGGAAAACATATACAATAGCTCACACACACAGGAGTAAATCTATTGTGGGCCTAAACACACTGACATTTACACTGACATTTAACTGGCACAACATAGTAGTAAGTGATGCCCTGTAAGACTTTCATATAACTGCATTTCAAAGTATTGTCCCACCTGTCTTCTCACAAAATGTTGATTGCTGTGCTATTTGCCAGTCAGAACCTATGAAAGTTTGCTTCTGTCTTTCAGGAAAAATGGATATTTTACTAAAACTTTTTTTCCTAGACAGACTAGAAAGATAAGGCAGTCTTAAAATATCAGAGACAACAAAACGGTAAGGAAACTTGAACTACACAAAATCTGTTGATACTGTTTTATAAATCATTGCTCTGGATTTTCCAAAGGAAAAAAAATACAGCGTAGTACAAAATGAGTAACTCTGTCACGGTGACACTACATATTTAAATACCAACATCATATTTGCAGGGTTCCCTCTTTTGCAGCTTGTAAATACAAGTCCTTTTATTTCATATGGCTAGTAAACGGTTCATGATATCTGAAATATAAATGTTTATATCTGAACTTCTGTATTGCTTTGTCTGAAATTATTTCAAATGGATGTGAAATTTCCAAAGGACTCTTAAATATCTGCAACTTGAAAATCTAATCACGTTAAGCTGCACTTACTGCATCTTAGAACCCAAACCTGCTTGCTTGCATTGTGATGCAAGAACATTTAAACATCTGGCTGGCTTTTAGTGTGTGCATTAATCCTGCTGAAGTCAATAACATTACAAACATGTGCTTAACAGTTAGTAAAATAAGGCCTTTAGATATTGTCTTTTAAAATTTATACTTGCTTTAAATCTGGGGTCCTAAAAATGAAAAGACAGTATCTTTGAAAGTTACAGTCTTCAGCTTCGACAGCTAGCATTTTGTGTTACACCCTTCAGTATCAATTATTACTACACATACAGAAACTTAAAAAATATTTATTTATAATTTATTCTAAATACTGTATCTTCTTTTAAATCAGATAACCTTCTGTTACAGTACTGTGCAGTTTGCCTCCATGCAAGTATTTCTTGTGTTGTTTTGCTTTCCCACTAGCTGAGGCTTTCCCCAAAACAAATTGAGAAATAAATGAATGAATCTAATAATCTGCATGTTCAAAAGTTGCAGCTCTAATTTAAATTGCAAAACAGAGCCACTTATGGTGCATTAATGGAGCAACATGCTATACTTAATTCAATAGGTTAAGAGAAAACCTGAAAATAAGTACAGACTTCTGATGTTTAGGTTTTTGTTTTTACCCTTCTCTTTTGGATATGCACACACCATATCTTTTTCTGACAGATCCAGGCAATTTAACGGTATGGGAAAAAAAAGCCACACAATAAAACTTAATTTCTTATACAGTTTTTTTTTTAATTTTGCATTAAAGAAAGGAACTTCATCAACATTGATTGTCATTTACAGAAAACATTCAAAAATCATGTGTGCATTATTATGGAATGCTAACAGTATTGAACTAATAATTTACAGGACATAAAATAAGACAAAAATCTATTACATTCTAAAGTAATATAGAACCTTTTCATTTGACAGGGATGCTGGTCCTACGAAATTCATGATAAAAAATAAAACCCTCAACAGTCACTTTCTAAATGAATCAGGCTGTATTTTTACTCACATACACATAAATTAGGTCAGTTATATTAAACAAGGGAGAAAGATCAGAAGAAAATTGCAGATGAAAAAATGCTGGATGTACTCCTGGCTTCATGGAAATCAGTGAGGGGTTTTGCCATTGCTTTCAATGGAGCCAGATATTTACCCAGTATGTTGTGGTTCATTTACAGTTTTGCTTTTTGCATCTACAAGCCAGTAAAGATACATCATAATATACAATTAATCTTAAAAAAAAAAAAAAAATCAGTGTTGACTCTATGAGGCATTTGATTTTAGAAAGGAATTTTTATTCAAATTTTGAGTGTTATTTGTATTTTATTTGATTATTTTTTATCACACTTCTTGACAGGCAATGCAATTCTTGTGTGTTACCAACAGTTGTAAGCATGCCTATCAAGTAACAAACAACACACCCCCAAAATTCAAATCAAATTGATAGCTACAGCCAAGCACCCAGTAGCTTAGGGCTTGGAGATCTGGGTCTTAAAATCTCATTTCACTGTAACAAAATGAACTGGAATTAGGGTAAAAACATTAAATATTTGAAAGTGGGAAATATATGAAAAATCAGTTTCTCTCATAATCCTAAAAGCAAGGAAGCATTTTCAGGGATATTTCAAAAATATTAGAAAGTTTCATTTAAATCTAAATATCTATTTTAATTATGTCTTCCTTTTTTATAAATTGGTAATCATAAAATACTAGCCATTAAAGTCATATTGGGATGCCCGAAAAGCATCCAAATACTTTGCCTGTTATTTATGCTCCTGCCTGTGTTATTATAGCTGCTGATAAACTGGACATAATTTCTTTTTCTATTATGATCTTTAAAACATGTATTTGGTGAAGGTCAGTTATGGCTTCGGATTACAGCTGATGAGTGACCTGACCTCAAATTTGAATGGGAAATCAAAGGCATACAAAAATATTTTGCTCATTGAAAAGAAAGAAAGAAATGTTTCTATTAATATAATTCATGCTAGAAGGATTCATAAAAGCCATATGCTGTAAGGAAATATTATTTGCTTGAGCAACCTTTCTTCAAATTATATTAGTCAAATGCAGTCTGCAGGTATTAATACAATACTCACTGTACAGACTCGCTGGGATCATGTTTCATTGACAGTCCCATCTTTTTTTCCCCCATTACAAACAGAAGTATACACTAAACATCAACGGCTGGTCAAAAGGCTTTATCTGTTACAATCAGTTTCCATAAAAACTGAAGAGTACATTACACTTACAGGAAGCAAGTACATAATTTGCTCTTTGATGTTTTTCCTCTTTAAAAAAAATTGTTACAAAGTCTTATGCTTAAACAGAGACATAGAAAAAATCAGTGTATTCACTGTCCCAAGTTATTTACAGCAAAAATTACAGAGACAGCATACATAGTATCAGACCTTCCACAAGCATATATTAAAAGTAATTACATTTGAAAAAATATTTTATTTGTCTTCTACATTTCTACAATACATACTCAGGTTTCTTTCTTCTTGTTTTGTTTGTTTAGTTTTTAAGTAAATTTCTTTAGTGTTAATCAGATGAGGCAGAGAGTGCAGCTGTAAAATAAGGGATTTTGTTGCTATTCTGATTCCTATTTTATTTGTACTGTCCATTCATTACAACCAGAGTAATTAGTTTAACATAGGTATTATCTCACAGCGATTAGCATAAATCTCAAAATACCCTATGCATTTGATTTAGCTGGGTGTTGATAACAGCTTAAAGTTAGGTTGTGCTTTATTTGTGGCCACAAGTACAATCACAGAGCCGCTCCCTGTAGCCTACCAGAGGTCACATTGCAGTCACGCAAGAGGCAAAGACTATCACGGCTAGTTCACTTGCTATGCTACTCAGTGGCTTTTAAAGAGGAAGTACACGAATAAATCCCCATCTACTGCAGGAGAATGTGTGGTCCACACTCTGTAGGGTTAAATGATTCTTAGCAGTTCTTACTAACAACAAAACACCTTTTTTTGCCTGATTCTGACATTGAAGTGACACATTAAAAAAAACACAAATGTAGTGCATCTGAATCTGAATCCCCAAAGTTAACAGCCTAATGTAGTTACTTTGACTTATTAAGCTGTGTGTCTAATCAAGACAGGTATAAGTGCTTTTTTTTTAAATTTTTTTAAACTTTTTTTAAAATAAGCTGGTTTTATCTGGAACAGTCTTCAGGATAAAGCCTATTCTTTCCTGCTCTTTGTGATTGACTGTCTGGCCCTGCTTATTTTTCAATGCAGTTGCATTCTTGTTGCCCAAACAAGGGACCAATGTGATAGTAATATTGAAAACTAGGAGATACGTCCCAAAATTCTGTCCAGACAGTTTTATATTGAACAAACTTTACTGCTGCTGATGTATAGCCATAAACAAGGGCCTCAGCCTTTTCTTGAAGCACGTACATTTTTCTCAACAGCAGTATCTTCGATCACAAATTAGCAGCTCCATCCAACAAACCCAACAAATATGCAAAAACACTGTGATATCTACATTAGATGAAGTTTTTTCTTTTTTGTTATTGTACAGAAGACCACGTGCAAAGCAAACAATTTCTGCAAGTACAGTTACAAAGAAACACTTATAATTTATTTATTGCTGCTATATCCAATGATGTATTCTTTCACTCTCCCTACGTGCTGTGCTTGAATTGTGAGGATGATGAAATTATGTAAATGTAGTACATCATGTTACTGAGCTCACTGTGAGCAGCATTATCCTCACTGCCTGCACCCTGGAAATCTCTCTCCTTTCCCAGAGCATTCTCTGCATTGCCTTATTCTCTCTGCACGAATGAAATGCAAGGATCGTTTGGAGGACACTGACACATCCATCATGTCACTGGACATTCAGCCTGCCTTTTTAGGAGAGTTACTGATTTATGAGCTACCACTTTAGAAATTCTAGGTCTCTTCCTCTCACAACGGCCTTGGTCTGAAGATTGCACACACAAGCGGCTTTCATAGTTAAGTGGTCTGCTGCAAACCACTTCTGGGATGTCGGACTCCTTGTCACACACAGCCTTACTTGCAGGTACAACACGTGCAGGGACAAATATAGCTAAATAAGGACATGGAAGCTGGGAGGAAGAGGAGGAAGCAGCCTGCTTCCTACCTCCTTGGTGGAGCCTCACTTGCAGGCTGCAGATAAGGATCAGCTGTGAGAAAGAGCAAAGATGAATCATTTACCACTCCAGGCCTCATCCATTGGGAGCTAGGAGTAAAAGGAAAAGGAAAGAGAGTCAAGGTCCTCTGGCCAGAAGACTGTTCTTTTTAATGGGCAGGCATCATGCTAACAAGAATTTCAGACACTTGGACATGGCTTCCAGCAACCTGAAAGATTAAAATTCAAATTGCAATGGAACAGTTGGTAACGAATATGATTAAGAAAATTTTGATGCATGGGGATGTTGGCCTCTCCACCTCTTGAAGTTGTCCACCTATCTTCTAGGTGTAGGGAATTCAGAAGATGGAGGGAGTCAAAACCCATACATACTCACTGTGAAAACAGAGCAATGATCATACTCAGACCTGAGGAAATCCTCTTGGTTGGGGACTTACAATTAACTCAGTGACAGCCATTATAATCCACTGCAATTTGTCTTTCTGTGTGTATTCTTGTAATGACAGGTCTAGAGAAAACATGTGTTATAAAGCTAGGGATAAGCAGAAGCGCATTTCAAAATTCTAGGAAATGGGAGTATTTTTCAGTAATTCAGTATAAAACAAGGTCACGTTTGCTTGAAGTGAGAAAAGGACTGGTCATGCCATGGAGAAACATTGCTACAGAGGCCTGGGGGTACCTATGATTTTGTACATCCATGAGAGGAAAGGGTAGCTGTTAGCCACTTTAAACACCTTGCTCTTTAAAGTCATTTCTCCATGTGGTAGCTCCACATAACTGTTGCTGTCATTGCTGACATACTATCACTTCTTCTGCTTCTTAACCTCTTTTCTTACATGCCTGCAGCAATTCTGAATATGAGCTCACATTAGTAGTACCTAAACTCAGTATCTTTCAACTGCACTTTCTTTTGTCAGTTGTCTAAATTCAGTAACGCGTACAAAGCTTGCTTGCATTTTGTTTCCAAAAGGACTTTAACATCACAAACTGATGGGTCAGTAGGGCTGACTGTTTCACAGACTGTGAAACAATGGGTAAAGTGAGTCCTGCGTCAAGCTGAGGAAATGCTGACAGTGAATTCAGTTTATACCAATGTTACTTCTAATCACTGGCTTGAAAGCCTTGTCTGGGTCACGTTCATTTGGGCAGCTCAACCTGTGCCCTGCAAAGCCTCTAACATTCTCTTCCTTATTATCACTGTTATATTTATATAGCTATTTTTAGTAATGAAACATCCCTGAGTGACATACAGTGCAACATCTGCATCAAGCAGTGATTGTCATTTACAAAGTGTGAAACTTAAAAAGGAAAGTAGAGGACTGAGTCTCCAACACACTGCTCCTAATGGTTGTCAGAGACAGGAATTATTTTCTAGAGTGGAGGCAGAAAGTGCTGGGACAGGTTGGCAGGTGTTATTACCAGCGAAAAGCAAGCTGTTCTGTCTCAGGTTTCCATTTCATATGTGCTTAGACTTAACGTATTTGGACAAAAACCTCATGCTTCAGTTTGATCTTATTGCCCAGTGCTATCTTCCTGGGATGTCCAACAGACAATGACTCTGAAAATAGCAACCAGCTTCCAGGCTGGACCTTGGCTCTTCTGGAAACAGCACAATCAATGTGGAGTCAGCAGAAAGGAGGATGGAGGGGAGCCTGAACATCTTTCAAATGTTGCTCTGCAGTACAGCTTTAGAGGGGGTGAAAAAGACAATGGGGAAAGGAGCCATCAGCTGCACATCTCTAAGTGTGCTGCCTGACCGACTTGTGAGACTGTTGAAGCCTTGGGGCAGCCCCCACAGCCTGGTGGTGGAAGGCTGAGTTACCAGCCCACAAAAGCGGCTTTGCACCTTTTTTATGTAGAAGTTGCTATGTCAGAAATCCCTGCAAACTATCCCAAAGGGAAACATACACCTGTGCAAGCTGTCTCCATAAACATGAACGAAGAAAATCACCTAACAAAGCCCATCTTCATGGACAAGTCTGGTAGCTGCTCCACCTGAAGCACCATAACCTGGCACAGGCTTTGAGACAGCACCAGTGCCCAAGGAGCAACAGGAGGAATAAACCAATCTCTGAAACAAAGCTGAAATGAACAATGGGAAGCATGATGTTAAAGCATTAAAATGCAGGTATGAGAATAACATCTGACTTGTGCTTTGCAAAGCCCAAAGGGGACCTCTTAACACCAAACACTTTATGAGGGGTAGAGCATCTTCGGTGTGGTGCTGAGATGCCTTCATTTTTAGCAGCTCTAGTTAGAGCTAAGTGAGCCTGACAACTTGCAGAATCAATTCCTAAATGCTGCCTACCACAAACCAATAAATAAATATACATTGCTTTTGGAAACAAATTGGCTCAATTGAGTGCCTTCTATTACCCTGTTTTTTTCCTAGCAATCACTAAAGCAATCTTTCCATTAGAAGGAAACATGACTCTTGGAATTAATTCTTTATACAAAGAGATAGCAAGAGTGACATTTGAACCAAAATTAAGTCTCTGTGGTAGTGTAATGAACAGCAACATCTGCTTCCTTGATGCCAAGGATAATTTGGATCAATGTAGTTGAATTATCTGAGAGCAATGCTAGAAGTCGAAGATTCAATACATGCATTAAAAATCCTTTTGTTAAAGATCCCGGGTTAATCAATCGTTAGAAAATGTGTCCCATTTGAAAAGCTTGTCACTAAAAAAATCAACAAACATAACCAATTACTACAGAGAGCAGATGTCACCAATCCTAGTTTTAGAGATTTAATTGAAGAACTTCAATACTACTGTGGACTAATGAAAGCCAAGAAGAAATAAAGTGCAGCGCTAATATTTTCTGAAAAGCATTTTGTGAGTAGATTATGCAGTTATTTACTTGAATTCGTGCTATTTTGTTATTTAAAGTCTATGGATAACTTGAACATATGTAATCCAATACCAAGAATTTGAAATTTTGAATATAAATGTCTATGTATCATAACCAACAACAAAAATCCAGCCTGTAGCATGTGACAGGGATTTGTTATTCTAAACTCAGTCAATGCAAGGCAAGAGAGGTACTACTTTACCTATGTGGCCAATCCCAACTCACAGAAAATTAAATAAAATTTATGAGCCTTAGTTACCACAAATAAATAATGTATGAGAATGAATTTTTATTTTCCAAATAAACAAGGTTATTTGCTCAAATTCAGTAAAAGTAGTAACAAAAATAGAGCAAGCTGTTGATTATTAACCTTACTTGAAGATAAAAATTTTTTTGGCATATTTGTAATTGTGTGTACCAGCTATTGCCTATCAATGGCAACGAAGATTTTGTATACCAGCATTTTAACATTTTTAGGACATCAAGCAAGATCTGTTTTTATTCCAGGACTGGGTACTGCCACCTCTGTTGTCTCTGGGAAGTCATTTAACTTCTTTTCCTTCATTTCTGCATCTTTAAAAAGTGGCAGTAATCTTTACTGATTGAAAAGGTCATGAGGTTATAGTGATTTAAGAATAGTGCTTTAAGGATTAAAAGCCCTGTGGATAATGATTAAATAATGTCTTTTTCACTGGTGTTCTCCATTTGGTTATCTTGCCTAAGACATCAGTTAAAAATCCCAAGGAGTGATTAGCTTATTTGAAAAGAACAAAACATTTGCAAGATGTAACACATAATTGTGAAGGGCTATTTAGAAACATGACAAACCTCTTTATTTATCAGAAATAAGAACAATAATATTAATATTTATCACATATTCTGTATTTCTGTGGGTTGGCTAAATATGTTACTTTTGATGTACTGAAAACAAGTTTATAAAGGACTTCAAACAAATACATATGTGTGTGTTCTTATATGGGAAAAGACGAGGAAAATATGAACCCCCTGCAGTTAAAGCTGAGCACTTCTAGGGTTCAATTTGACTTTTTTTCCCAAATAATTTTGAATTTTTTCACAATAAAACTCCATTTGAGTTTTTTTCCCAAATAAATTCGCACAAGCAGTTCATAAATATAGTTAATTACGTTTTTTGATATTAGAAAGAGTTGGAGCTTGAAGTCCTTTTCACGGATTCACCATGTAAAAGGAGCTGCAAACAGATAAATCACTTTCTAAGGGAATGCCAGTCTTAGGGTTTAAGTAGTACAAAGAAGCACCAAGAGCACTGCTTTATTATGTTAACTATAGACATTTTAATGTAATCAGTAGAGATCAGAAAATGTGCTCTGAATTTGGAGCAAAAATGTTATTTTAGGAATTTCTGTTCTATATGACTAATTTTGAAGAGTATATATTTGCAACAAAATTCTCAACACAACTAACTTTGCTGCGCAGATTTTTTCTGTTTGCTTTTTGAAGTTGTAATGGACCTACAGAGAAACTTTTACTAGCTGAGAGTTTGTGACTGCTCTTGTATCAACTCTGGCATTGCTAAAAAACAGCAAACCAATGTTGATGTCATCTAGGCTGGACTCTGTCATGAACCATGTATGTAAGCTTGCAAACCACCTGATGGAGGGCAAGGGAAAAACTCCACAAAGCACTTGGAATAACCTGTGAAATATTTGGTCGTGCAGAAAAGAGGATAAAAGATTGATACCAGAGCTGTGCGAGTCTGCCGGAAAAGCTGGAGGCATTAAGTTATCACTGCAACAAACCAAGATTCTGCACCCATACTGGGGTCCAGCTTTGTCCCCTTGGGCTCACCGTGATGCTGCTCTGCCGTGCAGCCCGGCAGACAGCAGATCCTTCGGCCTCCCTGCCAGTGTGCTCCTCCTCGCCTTGCCTCAGGTTGCACTGATTTCTATGTGATTTGAAATAAAGAAATATATCTTCTCATGATCCTGCCTTCACTTTATTTCTTCTCTACTGCCTGCTTCCTCATATTTCTGCTCTACTCCCTGCACTGGCATCCCTGGAGAAGATTCCTCTGAAGAAGCTCACAACGGGTAAAACTGATGGTAAGGACAGAGCAGAAACTGAATCCCTCTTCCATAGCTAAAAAGTCTATGCTTTGTATCTCTGGCAGAATGCAAATACACTAATCATGACTGCTAATTAAACTTAATTAATCTACAAGATTAAGTCCATGGCAGTCTTCCATTCCCCTCTGTGTCTGCCTTTGGTTTTGCAAGCCAATGCACATCAAGTCAGTCCAGAGACGACAAAAAGAAAGTCCCTATCCTTTGCTCCCCTCCTGCAGTGCATCTAAAATCAACCCTATATATGTATATTTACACAGTTATATACATACAGATATATACATACATATATGCATGTGTATGCAACACACAGATATGTATGTGCATAATGGAAATTATCAGCCCCATCTAGATGATGGCTGTGTCAGAAACAGTGATAGTCACATTCGCTTTTGTAACCATGAACATTGCTCGCTTTGACTTTCTTCCTCGTTCCCTCCCTTCCTCCCTCTGCTGCTCCTCTTCAGAGCTACATTTTAGGCTTCCCATGGTTTTCACTGAGTTCACTACGTGTCTTTCCACTGAGTTCAGCAAAAAATAAACCAAGCCTTGCAACTACTTTTCAAAGCAGTATATATAAAACAAAATCATGTGTGGAATCAGAAAAATGTACGTGTGGGATAGTCTACATTTTTACTCCGTGTTTCAGACACTTTACTGACATGAGGTCGTACAATGTTCACTTTTATATATGCTTTATGCCTGTAACAGGGAGAAAAATAAGAAAAAACCCAAAACTTTTCCTCTCTCCACTAAAGTCATCCAGACAAGGCTTTTGCACCATTGATACATTCCTAATGTTTTGTTTGCAGACTGCACACATGCACTACATTACACATATCTCAGAAGTGATCCTGTCATTACACATTGGCAGCTGATAATTTAACTCTGACTGGCAAAGCAAATCTTGATTGCCCAAAGTAAATCTAATACATTACTTGGAGAGTAAGAAATGCATGACAGCTGGGCTGAGCATCCTTTAAAAGTAGGCATGAGTTTTTTAAGCTACAGCATGTATGCCTATAATACCTACATATATATATATATATAAGTATAGAGCACATATATATATATATGTATTCCATACATGTACCATAATTTCCAAGACAGCTACAAATTTCCACATGCATTAAACTATCTAAAAACATAGAAATAGGCAAGTCTAATAAGTGGAATTTTCTTAAATTATATTTGAACAACAAACAGCAAGAGTAATACTGCAAAGTACTGCTCTATTCTCATGTATATCTACAATAAAATTCTAGGAACAGTTTTCTCCCAAAACATCCCTCAATAAAATAAAATTAAAAAAAATAACACCCAGTGTCCTATATTTGTATATTCATTGTCAGTTAAAAAAAAACCAAAGTAAACAAAGAAAAGAGAAAAAAGACATCCCCACTCAGAGTTGCATATTTACATTCTTCAAACTGTAGCGGTGAAAAATAATTCTATTAAGTAAGTGCAAGACATTCCTAGTGTTGCAGTAGTGACATTTTTAATAAGTTCTTCATGAAAACATTTCTTTTTGTCTTTATAGTGATGCATTCCATGACTACGTGAAAATCCTATTATCCCCTTCACTTGCAGCCAGTGGTTGAGTCTGGATTGAAAAGCTCCTTGTATAATGGAGGAAACAGTGTGTTCACTATATCTGGATGAGATTGTTTAAATACCTGTAGTTTCTCTCCGTGCAAGTTGCAAAGTGCAGTAATGGTTGGTATCTTGGCTATTAACTGTGAGACATTAAAATAAAAAGAAAAGGAAGAGGGACAAGGCATTTTAGTATAAACTGTAGTTTGCAAAACGAACTACATGATTAACATCTTGCTGGGTAACCGAATACAATACTCTGAACTCCATCAAAACTACCCAACCGAAGGACCAGACATTGTTCTTTCTGTAAGAGACTAAAAACAATTGTCCTGGAAATTTTAGCCAAGTGCCAAAAACGCATTTAACAAGGAACTGTCTCCGGGGCTATTTTTAAAGCCAGTCTTATTCTTGCTAGGGTACCAGTTAAAAAGATTAAAGGATTGAACAAAAAATGGAGTAAGAAGAACCAGCGACAAGAATAAAACAAGCCTTACTTTCCCTATACACTGCAAGCACATAATGTGCTGCTTTTAACTTACATTAATGCAGTGATATACGGAGCAATGGCTACTAGAAAACGAGTCATGAGTGCCCAGCCCTTTTGTTTTTAGAATTTACCTTTGTCAAGGTCTCATCGTCGAGGTGGTTCTTCTGGATCACATGTTGAAGTGCAAAGTAAATCTTTTCCTGAAGCTTCTGGACCTTCCTTGGCTCTATTAACCAGGCTCGATCTGAGAAAAAGGAAAGCAAGAGCTAAAGTCAAGAATACACAGATGTGCGTTGTGCTCATGGATGAACACAGTGTCCCATGCTGGCGAGCATTCACAGTAACCATAAATCCGATGAGGAAGGATTGCATGATAACTAAGACATGGTTTCAGAGGCAAAGTATCTTAATCCACTAAAAGATCACCTGAGAGTTTAATTACAGATGCAAAGTGTACCGGAACACAATGTTGGTCCTGCATCTCTTTGTTTAAACCAGGATGTTACAGATAAAGATGGGAGCAAAAATGAAACAAGGCCCCACCATTTTATTATTCTCCGATGATACACTCCGTATTCTAACTTCATACTGGCTAGGTGAAAAACATGTCATGTTATCTCAGTGTCTTAATGCATAAATAATAAATATATTGATCAAAACAGTTCTTTGAAAATAATAGAATATAATTATTTAAAAATTAAAATAAAATATATCTCATTATTTACTAGGCTAACATTTTGAGACCAAATATTATATTCTAAATAAAAAGAAATGACTTCCTTCAAAAGAATTTTTTTAACAATTCAAAAGAATGATGAGTTGTTGCAATGTCTTGATGTGCAAATTTCTCATTATTTAAAAATGTTCTCTTTTTAAACAACAGAAAATAAAAGATTATCTGGGACAATAACAGTTACAGACACAGTTGTTTGGAAACCTATATGGCTCCTACTGAACTCAAACCCCAAGTGTAGGAGGTCTTCTGTAAGATCTATATTCTCACAAGTCATAGCTTCTGGAGACAAACACACAGAAGGAAAAGTAGCAGACCCCAAAACATTAATACAGTGTGTTTACACCATCATTAAACCTTCTGTTTTCCCATGTGGCAAACTTGTTTCTGCCTCCCTCTCTCCCTCAATCCAGACCAATTCTTGGGTACAGATTTTAGCCTTCAAACAGGAAATAAAATCATGAATATTCACGTACAAATTGAAAAGTGCAGGAAAATCCCTTTCACTTTCAGAGCTCTTTCACCCACTCCCAGTCACTAAAATAATCAATAGAAATAATATAAGTTGACCATTTCAGTGAGTACACATGCCACAGAGGCTGGAGCTGAACAGTGTTTCACGACAGGAGGAGTAAGATTCTGTCATTTGTCTGATCGTCTGTGGAAAGAGGTGTATGAAAAGTGTCTGCCGCTGAGTACTACGAAAACAGACAAACCAAACCTCTAGGTACTTCACAGATGATCAGAAAAATAAAATTATCTTTTTGCAAAGCTTAGAGAATCATGCTTACAGAAGGCAAGCCAACGGCTCCTGTGTCACCAGTGACCATAGAAACAGAATTAGCCAGGAGCACATACAGCATCTACACAAATGAGCGTAGAGTAATATTTGGACTTTACAGGTTAGGTGCCAAATTTTATGCTATTGCAAAAACATGCCTTTCAATAGTGTTACATCAAGGCCTATTGTGGCAGACTGGAGCTAAAAAGATTTATCATAGAGAGCAATCCTTAAAGATTTACCTTTCTGTCACAAGAATAAGCTTAAAAATAGACTGAGGCTGTTGGAGGACAGGTTTAATCACTTACCTGTCATAGAGCATGTTGTACGTAACACAAGAGTTCTTAAATTTGTGACAAGATCTAGATGAAACTTTTACAATGGCTATTGTCTCCCAAAATGTTGTTTCTACCACCTGAAAACCATCTGCAAATTTGTCTGGAATTCTCAAGTAGTTCTAGTTAAATTCATGAAAGTGCAGGAAAAAGTCAATAGATCAGTGGCTACCCATACAGGGTATAAGAAGCAGTGGTTCAACTCTGTACGTTTCCACCTGGGTTTTGAACTTGTGTACCTTTAAAGAATGCACACGCCACTAGGCTAGAGAGCAGTGTAGGAAAGAAAATCAGGGACAATTTGAAAGATCGGCTTTTGCAAAAAAGAAAGATGGAGAAAAGGAACATGGCCAGCCAAAATTTCAGAAGAGGGACTGTCACACAGGGGGCAGCCAGGTTTGCATCTTGCCACCTGGCTCTGGCATGTTTGCAGGTGGTCACGCATCTACAACCTTTACTGGACTCCCTCTACAGTGTTTTAGTATTTGAAATCAGAAGTTGTGTGAAAGAATTACCTCCAAGCAGAGTGGTTAGGTCCACCCTAAAGTGGAAAATATGGATTTGTGCTCTGAATCTGATGGAAAATGGGTCTTATGCTGAGCTTTGCAAACTTAGCAATTGTATTAATGGATATTTTTAGGTCCCCTTACTCCTGATGGGACCACTCTGTTTCCTTTAAGCTACCTAAACACTGAGGTCAAGGGCACAATAATCACCTTTCAGGTCTCTGTAGAAATGAAACTTGAATATGAATACTTCCCACAGGGAATACTTGTGTACCTATACTAGTGGATGGAAGGACTGGTGCAGGTACTTCTGTGACGCAGTGCTTCATTTTTTAATTTTTATATATGTTCCCAGGACGAAACACTTCATCGTGAAGAAACTGGAACATCTAGTGTGGAAGGAAATTATTTATTTATCTATTGTTTACTGTTATCATTATTGTAAGAAAATAAATGGCAAATTTCAATGTCAGTTCAAGCTGTACTGATTTTCCCTGCCTGCCCACTCCTAAACTTAGCAGCCCAGGTGAAATGGGAATTATTTGCACAATACAAATTTGCAGTCTTTTTATGGAGGAGAGATTGCTTTTACTCACGTATGTGCTGCTGCAGCCCATCATTTCTTTCTTACTGTGTCTTATATGACTAAAGATACACATGCTTACAGACTACAGAAATAAATAGTCAGCATGCCTCAAACACTTTCACTTTTTTAAAAAAAATTTATTTTGGTTAAAGGACTAGGAGACACTGTATGTGTCCTCTTGCTTGCAAGTAGGATAAAGCCAATTTGGATGTGAAATGGGTAACCGCGGGTTATTGAAATTTTTCATCTTGTAGCACCACCTTCAACCCTGAAGCTTGATTATAATGGAAAAAACCTTGGAATTGCCTCTACATAGTGTGCTGCTTAGCAGAAACAGAAGCTGCTATTCAGGAGACACCCAGCTCTGAAAGCCTGTAGTCAGGACTGACATATTAGGACTGAAAGGCATTACTAGAAATAATGGAGAAGCTTTTATCACACATGCCTGCAATACAGCTAGCTCAAAGCCAGTGCTGAGTTGCTAGCTTTTTCAAGTATTTAGTACAGCTGGAAGGAGCAGAAATGGCTGTGGATACTCAGCAATATGAACTGCTGGCAGAGTGGAAGACCTTTTGGTGCTTTCCAAACTAAAGGGACATATGTAGAACTGCAGACCTGAGTCAGAATTTTGATATCCATCTAATGCCTACCTGCAGCTAAGCATATTTCATAAATTACTTGATCCAAAATGCATTAAAATCAATGGGAAGCTTTCCATTGCTCAAATAGGTTTTGACCAGGCCTCAGGCATGGGACACTCTGAGATGCTAGAAGCTTTCTGCGACCAGATTTTGTTGAATAGGTCTATTACTTGTTCTCCTTTCCAAGATTACCTGGGGGACAGAAACATGACTTCTTTCCTATTTGGCTAGAAATTACATAACTGAATTCTTTTTCTCTCTGCAGAAGAGATGCCCCCATCTGATCCAAGGTGCTTTGAAGTCAGCTTCGAAATTGTCTTATTGTTTCTGTCTGTTCAGCTAACTCCTAGTTTTCCTGTTGCTAAAGAAAATAAACTGAATAGTAGAAAAACCTCCAGCTATTATAAAAGAGAAATACAGAACCTGCTTACAAGGTTCCCACCACTCTCTTCCTGCTTCCCTTGCCTTCAGAATATGAAGTCAGGTGGAAACACTGAAACCATCTTCTGCAGTGCCTGTTAACATCTTATTGAAGTCCACAACCCAAACAAATTTCTGGGTTGTTTTCAGCTTTGCACTGAGTCAGTCTGCTGAACAGGCCACTAGTGCTAACCAGGAGCAAGCACTGGCTGCACATCTCTGTCGCGCTCACAGCTTTGGTCTTTTCAGACTGAGGGAGAGCTGATGGACAGGAATGCATCAGAACAGTGCAAGTCCCCTGTCGCAGAGGAAGTCAGCGGATCTGGGGGACAGAGCACAGGCAAGTTTCACCGCTGCGCACAGCTGAGACACCTCTGAAGTGGAAATGGCGGCTGTTAGGAGGGTCATCTCTGGAACATCCTGGCCTAACACCATGAAAAGCCACTGGCTCAACCATTTCACCTCTGAGCAGATGACCACAACAACTACTCGAAGGGAGAATAAAAGGAGCAGAGTCATTAATGATGACAATGAACATGATGACACCATCTGTGCTAGTCTAATTCTGCCTAATGTAATCTCCACCACAGATGTGCAAAAGGGCAAAGTGACCTAGAGGAAGTCTTTAGCAGAATAGGCTGGAAAAATAATTAATGGTGGGATTTTTTGTAAAGGCCTTTGAAAACGTTACTCTTAGTGGAAACTGGGGGTCTACCTCTCCTGAGGCATGTTGAAAAACATCACACTAAACTGTGGGCTTATGTTATAGATCCACCTTCTGAGTCAATTCAGTCACAAAAACCTCTTTTCTGTGGCCAGACAGCCAGCACTCACTGAACGAATGCTTGCCTATGCACAGTTATGATATATGAATAAATGCAAAAGAGCATGTTGCCCCTGGAATCATCGCCTCTCACCTGGAGCTAAATTCAGACAGGACCTCATACAGATTTTTATGGCCTGTGTTACTATACCCACAGAAAAAGCCCATCATACTTAGGGACTATACAGCCTGCTCAGGGCTGTGAGGTTTGAGCTCCCTGAAAATGGTAGGAGGAACATGCACCTCCTTGAGTACCATGCTTCTCTGGACGTGGTCTGGAGGAATGCCAGCCTGCCCTGCTTGTCCACACAATCCTGCTTCATGTCTGTCACTCCCACAGTCTGGATCTATTTCCAGTACGTGTAACTGCTGACAGTCTACTAAAGGGACAGTGAGGTATATTTGGTTAATTCAGGTATTGTTCCCTTGCTTGATACATTGCTTAATATTGCTTAATACAGCTTAAATGGCTGTTCAGGTAGGTAGAAATAGAGGTGGACAAGGATGAAAAAAAAGAAGAATCATTGTGGCATTTGGATTGAAATATTACCTGGTGATATCAGAACAGCAGATGAAAACAAGGCAATCTCTTCCTCAGTCAGCTGTAAGGAACATAAATTCTTTGCAAAATCAAACGCTTCATTCACCAGATCATCAGAACCTGCAGACCATAGAGGACAAAATCAATGCTAGAAATTTATCAGCTCTTTAACCTGTCATGAAACGTGGATTGTTTTGATGTCAATAAAAGTTGTGAGTGCATGTCTGTACAAGTGCCTTTCATCAGCTACTAAAATGCCACCTACCCTAAAAAGGTGTCACTAAAACACCCACTGAAGCACAAAAATTATCAAGAGTTAGGGGCATGACCTGTACAAAAATTGCACAGACATCTGAGAAGATGGTTTTCTTTTCCCAATATGGAAAGAAATGTTATTTTCAAACAGATATCAAATCTAAGAGGTATGAATCATCAGTCCTAAATAACTCTCATACATAAAATTTTATTAATGAACAGTATAAATATTTATGAAAATTTGTGAAAACTTCATAAAGACCAAAATAAATCAGCTAATGCACATTCATAAATGCTTTAATATTGTGAAGTAGTGTTACATTTATCCATATGCAAATAACAAAAATGTATACCTATATGATCAATATATACATTTGAAGTAAATATCTCTCTTTGAGTTTGGTCTGAATAAATTTCTGATAATGTATCAGTCTCATGGATGGGCAAAAGACACCCATTCAGCTATTAGCATTTCAGGTAGCACTCAATATCATCTTGAGAAATGAAGCAATTATTTCAATACATGAATCTAAATGAGCTTAAAAGTTTTAGGCAAAATAGTGTTTTAGGCAAAATAGTATTTTAGGTAAGTCATTGTCTATATTTTGTAATAGTTCATCATTTTAGTCCCCTTGCTGCTGGAGCTAAAACTGGCTTCTGCAGGATATGATTAGTGGGAGTGACTGGATATGTCATGCATAACTGAACTGTGAAGATAAACTGCTTGGCTCCTGCCATAAACTCACATTCTATCAAAACTTCAGATGGCAGAGTAAGAAACCTTCATACTGCTCTTTTTCAGTGAAGAAAACCACCCATCACTGCGAGCAGCTAGTGGAGTCACCTTTTTTCTTTTCCAGTTCCAGACTAGAGATTTGGAGGTTTGGGGATTCAGTATTTACTGGAGATTTTCATTGTGGGTGACTATTTGCAGAAAGACAAATCTGTCACTATGTGGTTCAATGTAAATGGTTGAAAAGAAGAAGACCAGCATACCCAAGGCTTTAAACATTTGCATCCCTCCATACTTTCCTTCAAACAGAACAGTATTGTTGAGTGGGTTGAAGGCACGGCACATTCTCACTAAAACCACTTCCAAGCAGCCTATCAGACACAAAAAAGAGCAAAAAGTACCACATATTACTTCAAAACATCAGAATATAGGACATTTCAAGAAAATATTTAGGAAGACATCAGTCATTAGAAACATCATCAGGGACAGACATTCTTTGAAGGCATCTATGTCTCTCAATGAGAGAAAAAATATTTCTGTCTGCATTGAGTATGGAACGGGCAATATCTGGTCCAGGCTAACCACATTTTCTTCACGATGATTTTTCCCCCATTGCAGCAAATTGGCAGCCTGGACTTAATCTGAATTTAGACCTAGGCAAATATTTTCAATTTGAAATATTTTATAATGAAAATTAGGCATTTATTGAAAACCTTTTTTAACAATTAAACCTTTTTTATACATAAACTCAGCTTCACTCAATGTGTATATAAAACCCATCTTCCATGGGCTGGAGGCAGAGAACATCACAAACGGATTTCAGAGAGAAAATAAAAATTAAAGTACTGTCAAGAACACCCCTGAATTCAGGAATTCGGTTATACTTTGGTTTCCATTGTTTTTCTTTCAGGTTGGGGAATAGCCGAAGGAATCCTTTTTTCTTTCCTCCTTATCTTTCCCAATTATTTCCTAACTGCAAAAATACACAGTTTGGGAAAATGAAGGGGAAAATTAAAGCACCTCTTAACTAAATCCAGATCTCCTGTAAGAGGGACTCTGAAACTGAGAATTCTTTTGCAGACATCCTTCTGAGTGAAAAGGGCTGATTTTCTAACTCTTGCTCAGTATTAACAGCAAAATAGAAAATAAAACCTGGCATATTTATACATGTTGAAGCTAACCAGAGTTGTCTGATAGCACAGTCAAATATACTATATCTATACATATATCTTTTGCTGAAGGTGCAGTTGTGTTGTTATCTTTACCAGCCAAATGAAGGAAGTTACCTGGGATACGCTGGCATCTGCAGAATTTTTGAAATTAGTAGGAGCTTCAAAAATATAGTTCTCATGCTACGACTCCATTTCTCCAGGAGGCTGTGTGTGTGCTCCCAGGGCCTGTGTATCCCTTCCGTCTGTACCTGTGACGACTGTCTGTTCAGCCCCACAGCGAGCCACTGTGCTCTGTTACTGAGTGCTGAATCACATGCCCTTTCAGCCTTAATGAAGAGCTCTCTCTCGAAATAGGAAGCACTTCTTATGCATTAAGGACCTGCCTCACACAGCATCCTGCCTTTTACACACGGAAGGAGCAAGAAACTGATAGAACAGGCTAAATGCTGCTAATTACCAGTCACGGTTCACTTAGTCATACCATTTTGTTCTCCTGAGTCTGGCAGTGTTACTACACAGTCACGATAAATCTCGTCATGATTCTTCCGGAGGACAGAAGATGCCGAGTCCTGTGACAGGGAAGGAAACCCTGTTCCCCCTTGCCCTTATGCACACAGGTGCACACCCTGGCATGCACAGAGAGCATGGCCGGAGCACACCACCATCATCCGCTCTCATTTATTCTGAAACCAACTGGCGCCAGCAGGGATTTTCCCTCCTGTGCACCGGCTGGAGGGTATTTCTGCAGTCTCATTAAAAAGATTAGAGATGACCACAGAGGCAGCCCTGGTGAGCTTGTGTTCACTTCACTAATGACGAGTAGGGATTTTAGAGGGTGGCAGATGACTGATTCGACCAGCTCAATTCGCAGGGTCCTTCCACCACATGTCAGGTTGGAGACTGCAGTTTCTGCAACGATTGTGTGCGAGCGTGTACTTAACCACAACCGACTGCAGAGGGAAGTGGATCAGAAGGCAGTAACATGATTAATATGCAAAAACACAGAAGGGTTAATGTAACTAATGAAACAGACTGAAATTAAAATGATTTGCAGAACAAGGCAGCAGACCACATTTCTAATGTGCAGGGTGCTAAACCAGTTTATAGCTTCTGGTATTTACCCACCTGACTTGAGGAGGAGAATTTGGTCATTCTGGCAGAGCTCCATGAAACCTGTTATGCGCTTTGCAAACTCCACCACGTACTGGATAGCGTGGGTGATCTGAATGGCACACTGCTGCCACAGAGCTTCTCTGGTCTTCCGGGAAAACACACATGCAAAAGCAAAGCAGTGAGCAAGTGGGTTCATCAGTGCATAAAGTTCTTCATGTGGCCTCGCCAAAAGGCACACTCTTCAGTCTCCCCTGGCCCCCCCATCCCTGGGCAGAGCTAGCTGCATCTCTGCTTCTTGAGGTATGTGACACTTTTCATCAGAAGGCTGTTTTCACAAGCTGATTGTCCCAGTGATCTGAACCTGGCATTGCCTCTTCAAACGGGGAGAATGCATTGACCAATGTTGAAATGCGATTCTAATGTCTAATTGTGCAAAACAGACAAACAGCCACACAAACAATGTAAACATCCCACAGTACTCTTAGGGAGAAGTGGCACAGTGCTATTAAGTTCTCCAACAGACTATTTTTGCCAGTTTGAAACTTAGAATAATATATAATTAAAGTATCATTGCAATCTGAACACTGATTGCATCAAAATTTTGTCTCCTTGATAATAATTTTCCTGGCACACATAAGTGTGCAAATGTAAATGGATGCTCTTGGTTTGCATGCCACAGCTCTGCAAGCTGTGATGTATTCTTATTCTTTATAGTACTGCATAGCCCCTCAGCTTTCAAAGAACAAGCTGGAGTCCCTTTTGTCTCTTGCATGATCAGCTAATATGGCAACTGAAATCTGATGGAAGAATCATTGCTAGTGATGCCGGATTGAGAGGCCCAAAGATTTCTGTGACTGGACTACATCTGAAAAGGTGCCAGTGGGAAATTGTCTGAACTTGACCTGACAATCACAGATGTAGAACAAAACTGTAGTGTCACAAGGTCATTTGCCCACACAGTTTTGAACAACTTCAATTTAAAGAGTATATTTGGTTTGTCCTTATCTATTGTCTGTAAGCGACAGATACTTCTTATTCACATAAAAAGGGGACGTGTTTTCAAAATTATAAGGAAACAAATTTAGGCCATCTTGTTTTCTCAAAATCCTTACAACAGAGGACCCAGTCCTGATCACATTGAAATCAACTGAATTTCTGCATGAAATTTAGACCTGTGATAACAAGGAAAGTATGGGAAGCTGGATTCCATAACCATGCCTAAGCAAACATCCTAACATTAGCAAACATCCTAACATACTGGAGCTGCTGCTTCTTTTTACGGAGTGTCACTCCTTTGCTTTCAGTAACCAGCTCCTCAAAGATATTTAAAACCTGTTTTGACCTATAAGAAACTCATCAGCATATCCTTGCCAAATACATTGCACTGTTAACAATTTCAAACCATAGGGAGCAGAAGAAAAAGCATATTACAAGATTGTACCTTGCTCTGGTAAACCTTAATTTCTTCATATGTGTGGGTCTGCCACGCTAGCTGGTGTAGTTCTTCCATTGTATATTGACATGTCTCCAAATGAGACTTAATGATATTCTGTGCAATTCGATCTGTGAAGAGGAGAATAAAAAATAGCTTGCATGAAACAGTGAACAGTGATTTGCAATAGCAAAATGTTCAAAACATTAAAGTTGTTGGAAAATGCAGTTGTTTTTTTTTTTAAATTTGTCCAATGCTACCTTTCTGATTTTTTTTATTTCAGAAGATGGCTGTTGAAAATGTTTCAGTACTCAACCCAAAGCCAAATAATACTTGATAAACAGTGGATCTGCACATGAAACTAACAATGAATCTTGTGAAACTATTCAGACTCTTTCATTCTGTATGTAATTTTTTTTTCCCTGTGTTTAAATAAATGTCATTTGAAGACCTTGGTTGCTTGATCACTTCTGTCTGCCTCAAGCCTGTGCAGCTGCCCAGCTCTGACTGCTCCAGTCTAACACGGGCATTTGCATTACCTTGGGGTGGCTCATATCAGAGAAAAGGGAAACAGATCTCTTTTTTCTCAAGCTAGTTTTCAGCTGGATCACTTTCTGATTTAGCTTGATGAACACGAATGTGGAGACTGGTGCTCGCAAGGGGTGAAAGCTAGAACTAGTATCCTGGGTTTTAGAAGGAGATATGAGGGGAGTAGATCTTACATACAGGATTAAGTCACCTTATATTTCTTCTGAAATTGCAGCCTTAGAAACTACTGGATAACATGGAATGCAGCATGCAAGGGGAAAGGGAAGCATTCAATGCTGACCTGAGATCCCACTGAAACTAAGAGCAAACTTTTCAGGGAAGTATTTTAAAGTAGATCTTCCCCTTTAAGCTACTTGAGTGGATTAAAAAGATTTTCACAAAACTTCCCGCACTGGAAGTTGAAATGTCTTGATAAAACACGCCATAGAAATGTGATGATTCCTTATTTTGCAGCTTTGAGAGCTACATGTTTAATGAACCTCAGTGCCTCAGCCTGACGACATTGCTTAAGCTGCATACCTTTTAAACAACAGAACAAAGGCGAAGCCACAGAACTGAACTGAAGCCCTTGTGGCAGAACTGGCATTTCTCAGAAAACAGGACACTGACAATAGATTAGCCAAATCCGAGCATGGGAAGTAGAACGAATGCCATCATTTACTCCTTCACATCCTCAGCAGTTTGCCTGCAGTGGGTGGATCTGGTGCTTGGAGTCCTGAAATGAGACTGTTTCTATGGCCAGATGTGGACTGAATTTAAAAACACCAGCAAGAAGGAAAGCTGAAAAATTAACGTAAACAGGTATATGGTCTCTGCAATCACTGCTATAGTAGTGCTGTCTGAAGGAGAGATGCCTGCGCTGCCCTCACGGTTAATAAGCCCAGACTCAGTGGAAAGGAGCTGAAAAATATACAGAAGAGTTCCAGTTTTTTTGTAGGAAAAATAAAACCACTCAATTCAATCTTTACAGGTATTCCTTTAAAGGTCAACACTATCTTTAGGTTTCCTGATCGAAGAATTGACTCAGGCATAAAGATAACTAAAAGTGTATATTAGTGAGTACAGGGATCTACCCATCATTCTTCTATGGAAGGTCGGATGCAAGTCTTAACCCATGATGGTAAGCTGTTGCATTTTATAGTAAAAGCCTTACAGATAAACGAGCATGTTGGAATAAAGGGATGATGAATTTAAACAGATTTTTCTAAAGGATCAAGAAGGGTTTATTTGCATTTGTTTAAGCTAGAAAAGTAAGTAAACCCCGCCTTTTTTAGCGAGACCAAATTTCAGATGTTTACCCCCATATTGTTCTATTTGAAGTACACTTTTAACAACATCGCATTTCTGGCAACATCCTTAGCCACAGTAAATCTGACTGCAGAAGTTAAGCTGAAGCTTTAGGTTTTGTCACAGATGTTTCTGGAAGGATTTAACCGGACAGAACTGAAGTACGGTCAGAGGAACATTTAGGCTTTGTATCTAAAATGCCAGTGAAAGAAGTATGATTTCAACTTGTATTACAATTCTGAAGCCTGAATAGTGAAGGATCTTGTTCTCTGCACCTATTGGTTGGCCCTTTTCTCTCTTGTGCTTCCTAGCCCACCTCTCCTAGCCTCACGATTTGTTACACAAGCTGGACTAATCACACTCTTGACATAAAGAAAATGCTTACGATAAATACCTCAAATACTTTAATATTACTCCATAGACAGATTTTGAATCAGACAAGGAGCCCTGATGCCAACAATCTGAAAATACGTCCTTCTTCTTTCATTGACCTCAAAATATACTTGATTAGCAGTTCTACATTACTACAAAGATCCTTAGCTCTACTCCTTTTCCTACGACTTATGTATTTACCTTAAGATCGAAGAGATGACAAATTCTTCAGGGTTTTGTAGGGATGGCATCCTGTGTTTTACCCCCACACATCTTTTCCTTACATATTTGTGCTTATGTTGAGCTGACATTAAAATGCATTTAGATGTGCAAAGGCCTAGGGCAATTGCAGCAAGCAGCAGCTCTGAATGTTGACATCCAAAGAGGAATCAGGTGCAAGACAGACTTGAAACTCTCATGCCACAGGCCAGGCAAGGCTGAGTGTGTGATGGAAAGGGTACACTGCGTCTCAGGGGAGGAGGGGACTGCTCATTCAGCATAAGCAGCAGAGAAGGCTGCTTGCTTACACTCAATGTTGGAGTCCCTGGAAGGAGCCTTATGCAAATAAAGCATACACTAGGTGTGCAGAGCTGGAATGATGCAAAAAGTAGAAGTATAAGCTTGCCTTGGCTTCTCAGATGGCCCAGCAACATGAGATCCAATATAGGCAGAGCAAAGAACATCACTCTCAAAGGGTTTCAAAGACCATAGCCTTTTTTTCTAACATTTTCAGATTTTAGCAGCTTTTCACTAATGAAGCTGGAATCAGTACAGACCTCAGCAACCCCATGCAGAAGGAAGTTGCTAAACCACTGCAAATAATGTACTGACCCCCAATGTAAACCTGTGCTGTAATATGGCACAGATACTGTGCTTTACCCAAAATATGACTGTGAAGCACTGCTGGCAACTGAGTTCAACAGATTAATTCTTTTAGTAGAACTAGAAAGAAACGTATGATGAGGAAAGAAAGCAAACAGCTTCACAGGGTGCGAGGAGAGATATTGCCTTGATGTAGAGGCTGTGGCCTCAACCTGACAGAGGTACCCTGCTGAGGTGATGCTCAACAGCTGTGTCCCTGCAGGTGAGAAGAGTCCACCACTGTTACTCCACACATCAAGTCTTGAGTTTTGTTCATTTTGTTTTCAAAAACCTTGATCCAGAGATTTCAAGGGTCCCCTTACACTGGAAAGCTGCATGGACACAACTAGGAATCCTGTTTGGATGGGCTGCAAGGATATAAAACACAACTCCATTTTTGTGACCTCAATGTGAACTGCATTTCTGCTTGAAATGTTGCCAGCCCCCAATTTACAAAAGTTACAGCATGTTTGCAAGGTTTGTTTTATGAAAAGGAAAACAAAAGAGATGATGCTGGCCACTCACATGTGAGAATCAAAGTCTACAACATTTTATTTTACAAGCACCAACTGCTGCAACTGTTGAGTGAAAATTAATAATTCCAACTGAAAGAATTACTGAGCCCGCATGATAGTACACCACCAGCGTTACAATAACTACAGCTGTAAACTGCAGGATTTGTAAAGCTTATCTGCCATAGTATGTAAACACAAATGTAGACTAGGTGCTTAACTCTTCTCTTTTTCTCTGTATACTGGGTTTATTATATCAGGACCATATCTCCTACCATGTATCATGATCACTTGATACTACATGAGACCATGGGGAATCTGAAAGCCACAGCATATACTGGCAGATTGACTCTGTCTGGGAAGCACAGCCCACAGAAAATAATGTGATTCCAGTGGTTGAACTCCAGCACGCACTTTGACATGGAAGCATTTGTATTAGATAACTTGGTTCTAAATTTGAAGATTTATTAGCAGTGGTACCTTGAAATTTTTCATGGAAAGCAGACATTTTTTGTATAAATGCTATGTTTCATTAAAAAAAAAAAAAAAGTCTAGAAAAAAGTGCTTGCTGCTGGAGACATGAACCGGAAGCAACATACTTATTCAAGAAATCAGTCAATTGTTACAACCAATACAAGGTCTGGAAAAATCAGAAATACCCAAGCTATATCATGGAATGACCACTCATATTTCATTTCTGCCCTGCACATATCTGTTTTTCTACAATGGCCCACTCTTCCAGCTGTAAAGTCTTGTCCATTCTTAGGGGTGGCGAGGAAACCTAGGTATTGCTGGTTTGTGTGGCCGGAGAGCAGCAACCCAAGAGGTTGGTCTGGCCCCCGTGTCCCGCAGCAGGTGGGAACGCTGCCCTTCTTGTCACAGCAGCCCAGGTACTGCTGGTGGGGCCCTGAGAGATGCCAGCTGGGTGGGGAGATAAATTAATTGGGATTTTGCAATGCAGAAGTGAAAAAAAAAGTCAAATGCATAGTAGAATATGTCCTGTAGAAGCCGAAAATTGTACATCAGGAAGCTGCAGAACTGTCTGTCAAAAAGATTTGTTCTCATTCAGAGAAAAATATTGTGGTTTTCTTCAAATAAGTTCTGCATGCATGTATGTAATTTTATGGTCTGCAACATGCAACTTGTCAGGCAAGATGGCCTCAATGGCTATGACTAGATGGAGAAAAAAAATGTAACAGAAAGATGTACATGTACTGTGGTGAAACAAAAGTTGTACAATGCGAGCATGGTAACAGAATAAATAAACAAACATCTACAGAATGTGCTGCTGGAGTTGTGGTTTGGTGGTTACAAATTAGACTGTTAAGGCCAATAACTGAAAGAGGTCATGTGCAAATATTGATGGGAACTGTCCTGAAGCATAACGAGGGATGTCATTTATGCTAACAGAATTAAATGAAGTCATCAGGGAAAAGTAGTATCTGAAGGGTGAGACATGGAATATAGGACATAGACAAGATAGGGATGAAGGAGACCACGGGAGGTCAATGCTATTTTAGCAAAGGAAATGCCTTTTAAATTTGGCCTGGACTACCTAAAACTACAGAGAGAAGAAAAATTCTGTGAGGATGGACAAGTGAACTGTGAAGTAAGCTATAGCACAATTAGTGCCACAAATCCTGGTTTCCTACAGTCGGGTTAAATATTGCTTGCCATTCCCTCTCTGACCTCCCATGCCTTGTGTTTGGCTGAGTAAGAGGTACAATGAATGTGTACGAGCAGTTGGTCTGCTGAGGCCGACTGCCCAGCAGCCACCACCTTCTGGGGTGAACACGGGCCTGGGTCATGGCTTCTGCCTTTCGCTAAGGTTGTCTGTCTGCTTCACCTGCTGAGTAGCCTCTTTTCCAAAGCTTGTGAGAACCCAAGTGTCTGAGACTTCTGCTTCACTTCAATGAAGCTGGACACTAGCTGAGGAAGTGTTAGACAGTCCTGATAGAAGGACTGGGCAGACAGTAAGACTCCAAAAGCCCTATTCCATCAGAAAAACAGATCAAAAGCATATATTGCAAGGGAAGAGGAACACTGCACAAGCTATACACCTCTTGCATAAATGTGGGACTACAGCTCACAACTTCCAGAACTCAAATGACCTTCTCTGTTTCCAGTTTCGGCTGCTCTGGTGGGATCTTCTTTTTTAATTACCCCACCACCACCACTTTTTTTTTCCACTGCTGTAATTTCTTATTTTAGATTTCAGTAGACTCCTCACAAAAGACACTTTTCAAAGGTTATGACAGCTCAAAGGTATTGCACCGCTGGATTAGGAGCTGCTTAAATCCTAAGTACATACAGAAAACTGAACATTGTAACCTAGATAGTATAAATCAGCATAGCAGAGACCTGCAGGGGTCTATCATCAGCTGATGAGTCAGTCCTGCCTTTTTCAGACATTTTCTTGCAATATTCGGAGATCTCAAAGTACAGTACTGAGGAAAAACTCTGACTTGGGGTCAAGTGCAATGCTGGTGGGTATGGGTGTAATAACTCCACACAACACTCACCAGCTGTGAATTTGGCCTGCTAAGTGGAAATTATCCACAGTACTTGGCAGTGTCTCTTTCCTACAGGCTCTTTAGTTCTTTCATTTGTCTCTGTTTTCTCAGGAGAGACTCCAGTTTTTCTCAGCATTCCCTTCTTTTGCACTGGGAACTGAAGAACTTTGAAGTGTGCCTCCTAAAACAGTGATAATCATCCTCAATTAAAATGAATAATGAATTTTTAATTTGCCACTTACCCTTAGGATCCAGTTGAGTAGCTAAGAGCTCATCTCAGCTTATATCCTAAGTTGAGCTCTCGCAGGGATCCACTTTGAATTAATGCTGGAATAACACCACAGCTTTGGCTGGCTGCTGTAAGCATGCATATCAGTTCGTACAACTATCAGAACTGCAGCTAGACATTCTAAATAAAGTCTCCATTCTAGGACCCAGAATAATGCCAAGCTGATATCAGATCAACACTCTTCTGTATCCTAATTCAAGGGTATTATGACAGCAAAATGAAAAGATTTGCAAACGGGTTTCATTACACAGATTACCTCAAGAAATTCTTACATGGTAGTAGAGGCAGTGACACAGTGAACAAAGCAAAAGTATGTCTTTGGGTTGCTGTTAAATGTGAGTAATAGTTCCCAATTTTTTTAAACAAACTGGCTGAAAGGTCTGAATTTTTTTCAGAGAAAAGCAGAAACACTTTTTTTTAAAAGTGGTTTCAAAAAGCTCATCCCATTCTTCATCTGTCCCTGGCATTCTCAATGTCAGAATGCATAAAAGACTTCCCTTTCAAACACTGTTATAGATAGACTAACAAGTTTCATAACCCCCATTTTTTTAATAAATTTGTAACACTACACAATATGCTGCCTAGGAAGATGATCTGAAAAATTAAAACACTCATATGAGACTGGAAGCACCTGAATTTAGTTCAGGAATAACCGTCCCTTGTGTTCACGTTATTGAATGCTTGCTGTTAGGAACAGATTGTGCATTTAGGCAATGTTACGTGTGTGAATTCTGTACTTCCTCTCTCTCCCTTTGAAATAAATCACTGTTTCATTTGCCTTTCAAAAAAATAATAAGAAATTACCAGAAATGACAAGACAATTGAATGAAGTCCTAATCTGGAGGAACCGAGAGGACGGACCCAGAATTCTGTTAAATCCTAGAGGATCTTTACAAATGCTTAAAGGTCTCCACTTAATAATACTCTTCCTGGGTCTCAGCCAATTTAGTAAAAAATGTATATTTTGTACTAATTAGAAATCATTTAGCTGGCAGCAAAAGCACTAACCAAGGCAATAGCTAGAGCTTACGGGAGATGGACTCTACAGGCACCATATAATTATCACAATTTTATTGAGATGAGCTGCTTCCTAACTTCTTCCAGCATAGCTTACACAAATAGATCTTTCTATTAAAATGTAGACTGCTCCGAAACAAGAATGTGGTTTCATTTATTACAATTAAGTAAACTTTGCTTGGAGTGGACAATGTTCACTACAAAACCTAGAAAAATGCATGGAACAACTGGAATATTAAGGGTTTTAAAGTAGGGTTGGAAGGGTTTGCCTTTTCGTAGCCTGCAAAAGGCTGGGAGAGGTTAGACATATTTTAGCACTTCTATCACTATCACAGGCTTACATTTAGCTTTTTATGAAGTTTTTAATCAATCTAGGTATAGAAACGGTTTAAAAAGTAGTGTCAAAACAGTCTATGATTGCTCTATTTTCCTGCAGTGTGGCAACTGAGTTGCATCAAACTGGTGTCAGCGTATAGCATCAGAAAGTGAAACTGTGGTTATCACAAGCAATGCCAGAGATTTTACTGATCAAGAGAAAAAAATGTCCATGCAGTCAAAAAGGAACACAAGACAGAGCTTCGTGCCTTACTATCTTGTTTTAACTATTCCAATGCACACATGACTTTCATCCCTGCAAGTCTACTGCACTATAAAATCTGTGTTCTGATCATCAATTTCAGCATTTATCTTAGCCCTGTGTCTTGTTGCATTGCATTTTTCCACTAAAGACATCCACGTTCCTCTCCCGTGTGTTTCACTCCAACTTTTTCTCAGGTGTTTTCACCCTTGTTTAATAGAATTGTTACTGTTCTGTGAAATAAAGTATCAAAACTAAATGGACTGAAGAAAGACATCATTACCTATAGAGCTAGGAACAACATCACAAACTGTGTAACAAGCAGAATTACATTATTCTCAGGAATAAGGTGGAAAGTGGAGAAAAGCATGAAGTGAGTGATGAAATCTGCCAGACAGAAGGCACGCAGTATGAAAAAGTGAACTATGGCCTCGGGAAGTCAAACTTAGGATGTTCCATCTGTATCAGGAAAGAAAAAAATTTGTAAAACCCAATTTCTGTTGGCTTCCTTGTGCCTGAGGATTAAAAACAATCGAACAACGTTGTCCAGGGTGACAAAGAAATACAGTGTGGACCCCAGACTAAGCTCTCAGACAGCACAAGGTAAGTATGCATCTCATCGGTGCTGACTGCCTAGAAACAACATACACAAACATTTAATGACAGGGAGTACTGACGCTGAGATACAGGGGTTGCTCAGATGAGGAAGCAAGCAACACACCACTACTAATTCAAACCACACCCATTTTTGCAGACAACATGCCACGTGGATATACTGCAGTGATTCCTAAATCATCACTGCCTTGCCCTCTTGATTCTCATCTGCAGTGCTACATTTTCCTGCTTGTGGGTTGTGTGTGAGACACAGCTCTGCAAGACAACAGCCTTCACATCTCCCAGGTTCTCCATGCACTGGCACCTGCTTCAGCCTTCTCTTTTTGAGGGTTTCTTGCAGAAAGCCAGTTACCATTTCTTCCACTATTGACATTGCTGCTCTGAAGCATACAACATGGAATCAGCCAAATAGCTATTCCTACGACTGGTAGCAACAGCATGCCTCAGTACTCATTATACCACTAGCTTTACGTTGATCTTTTTTGTGTGATTTCTAATCCGACAATATTCATAGCACAGTGTTATTCCTGAGAAGATTGTCATGATATATGGTAATATATGGGATGTATGACATGCTATTTTACATATTTTGACTGCTACAAATGGTTGCCTTCTAACTGTTTTTTGGATTCTCGGTAGAATGAACATATTTTGTCAAGTTTGGTTATGCAAGAAACTATTCATATCTTTTGAGAAAAGGAGGAATTTTTTACGCTTGCTTCAATGGATTAGAAATGTACCCACCTTAAAGAACGATATTATCATGCTTTAGAAATGTAAGCTATAGATAAAGATGCTTTTAATACCATTTAATGCATCTTATAAATTTATTTGTAAAACAATCAGAAAAGTAAGTAAACCAGAACAAGATCTTCTCCTTCCTCAATCTCAGTTAAAAGACATCACTGATTTTGCTAATTTTATTGCTTAATCCAGCTGCTTATATTGTTCAAAAAGTCATAACCACAGTTAAGATGGGACCTCCTTGTCCTGGATGCTGCAGAAAAAAGACACTCAGCAGAAAATTATTGTTTCTGCAAAACACGCATCATATGCCAGCAGTAATTAAACTTTACCTCTCTTGATTGTATTTGCACTTACAACACTTATCCCCACATAAAGGACAATATTTAAAATGGCATTTCCTGCAGCACCTATAATGCATGGTCTGCAGTGCAATTAAACCCGATCTAGGAATGCTGTCAATGGCTATCATTGGTAAAATCATTGTGACATTACTAGTTGGCTTGCATTTCACATATGAATTGACTTCATTGAAAGAGTAGTGAAATTGCTTTCAGAAGTAGCCAAAAAGGTTTACAAATTTGCAGGAAAACCCAATCTGAGGTATACTTTTAGGCTACTTACTGCATTTTCAAATAGTTTTAGATTAATTGGGTTACTGTATAAATTTGAACGGGAGTTAATAAATAGGCACACTGCATTGTGCTTATTGAACTGCTGTAATTTCTATTAAGTGTAGTCAAGCAGGACTGCCAGAACCAAAATACAGCTGATCCAAAGTCCACTACAGTTACTGTGAGGCAGTGAATGCTCAGTGATCTGAGAATCACAGGGTAAAAAAAAATGGTGCTTAAATACAGTACGTTCTAGAAAACAGTCTTTATTTGCTAAATCTACATCAGGAGTTATAACACCAACTCTGCCTTTCCTAAGTCTTCTTAAATCAGTAAGTGCTAAAATATGCACTTAGTAAAAGATAACAACATAATCAGTTATTTATGAACATTTGGATCATTTAAACTACTGGGCTGGGCAACATAAACTCTTTAAAACCTTTACACAAATCTGTAATTAGGCTGGTTTTGGTCTAAATTTACAAATAAAGAGAAGTTACAAAACTGGAGGTGGGAAAAGTCAGAACTAGAAACTTGTACAAACTTTCAAAAATATTATGTTTTTCCAAACATTTCTGTCAAATATTTTATTTTATTGGTTAAATCTATTTCTAAATATATGCTTAAAAAAAATTTACAATTATAAACGACCACCCTTCACTCCAGCATCAGTTCAGCTAGAATGCTTCAGCATCATAATGCTCTAATTTATTCCTCCACTTGTCTGCCCATTTTTTATGAAGTTCAAGCATTTTCTAACCGAGCAATACTGTCAAATTAGTTTTAAATCTTGCCATTCTCTGTAGTGTATGAAAAGGGGAAAAAATTAATTAGTTGAAAAAAAAATAGAAGAAGTTCTAAGTTTTGTCACATGAATTGAAATGAGTACAGAGCTGAAATATTAATTTATTCTGATTGTCACCTTTAAATAGGTAATGACGGTAAGATATAGTGCCCTAAGGGTATCTGGGCAGAAATGCACATGCTGCACATTTTTAATTGCTCACTAGATGGCAACATTGCTCTGCTGAAATCAGCTGTATGGCTGTAGACACCTGCTCTGCAAAATTAGCGCCTTGGTAGGAGGGATATTAAACTATGGTTTAGAAAAAGAGCTGAGAAACATTACACGGGACTACAGCCACAAAACCATCATTTCTGCTTTACTGTGTGGTGCGCGGTGGCCTTACAAAGGGAACATCAACACAGATGTTAGTGTCACCTTAGGTAGGGGTTTTAGTTAGTGAGTTACTTGCACTTCGAGAGTGATGGTCCCTACAGTTCCCCTTCAAATAACATCTAACTGACCAATACATGTTCAGTAAGCTGTCTATTAATACTTGATTTGGCACAGGGAACAAATCCTGGAGATATAGAGAAGGGAGTTGAAGAACAATAACAAAAAATGTTTCTCACATGGAGGAATAAACTAAAATCTTCTGAAGTGAATGGGAAGATTTATACTGAAAGGCGAAAGGTGTGGGACTGGCTTTCAAAGATATCCTTAGCAGAGGAGTTGAGAATGTTTCCAGGTGAAGATCTCCTCTCAGCATGGGATAGTGAATGAACTAAATGCTAAGTTCCTGCTTGTATGATATTGCAGCAATGGATGTTTAATAACTTTATACCATATAAAGTTATTCACTATAGGTTCTGAGAGGAATGTATGAACCCAGCTTCATTACGGCTTACAAATGCACAGGATGCCATTTGCAGTTACGAAGGGATTTTTCTTTTACATACCCATCCTGAGCCAGTCTTTAAAACATTTTGAAAGTTTTTGCCTTCCTATCATTTCCCAGTCAATAGGTCAGGGTCAAAAGCGCTGTGCATTGTAGTTGATTTGGCAAGTAGGGCAGGTGATGCCTCCTCCAGTTCTCACCACATGGCTGCCCTAGTGAGCTATTGCCCACCGTAAGATACACATAGCAGAGCAGCATCAGAAGGGCTGGGGAAAGGGAAGATCAGGCCTGAGCCTACCAACCATACCGACTATTTCAATTTCGGTAGAAATGTAAGATTTCCAAGAAATTGGATACCTTCAAATGGTCCTCATGTTGAAGAAATGCCATGTAAATATACATATACAACACTTTTTTCTGTAACTATAGAGGCTGGGCTATGTGACCTCCTGTAGGCTCTAGTGGTGCCTGATTGACTACCTAAATACACACAGCTATAGGACACTCTTCAGTTTGACCTGGAGTGAACCCTTAACCAATCTGTTTTCTCCACAACAGTGTTTGCTATTATTTTTTCTCATCTTTGGGAAATCATAGGCTGGTAATCTCAACTGCAGTCAAGGTAGAGAAACCTTTCCACTAACTTGTACAAACCAAGATATTAGTTGTATATTTTGCAAAGAAAATGCAATGCTCAGCTTACTGCAGATAATATTATGCACATATATTTAAACAAGATAGTCTTTAATTTAACCAAGTCTAAAAATAAGCCTTTAATACCTGCTAATTTACAATCACACCTGGGAGCAAGCGCGGGGCTATTAGGGTCAGGAAAAGGAGCTCCCTTCTCCCTTCAGGATTTCCCACACACTAGCTGACCTCTGCGACCCCCTCCGCAAGGAGAAAGTCATTCTGCAAATGACCAAATTCTCGCTTTTGACACAATGAGCAGATTTCACCCCACGGCTTTTGCTCCCACCGCAGCACAGGGAATTTCTGGCTTCCCAGATATGCAGCTAGCGTGGTAGTCAGGGAGAGACAGGACTGTGCCATGGGGTTCCCGGCAGCGTGTACTCTTGGGCCATGGGTGTCTCCAGTGCTGGCAGCATCACTGGCTGGTGGTACACGCCTGGGTGATGCCACCCATAGACAATAGGACAGGTAGAGAAAGACCCTGCCCAACTGATCTGGTTGCTGCGTCTGACCTAGTTTGTGCTCTGCCCACCCAGCTACAAATCCAGATCAAGTCTCCAGTAAGATGCCTTGAGATAACGATGAAAATACCTCACTTAAAACAAAAAGGAGCTGCCCTGAAAATGCAACTGATAGCAAGCTGAGGCGTGGCTCCCATATGCTTATTCATGACCTTTGCTGAGGGAGCTGGGCTTGTTCAGCCTGAAGAAGAGAAGGCTGTGAGGGGACCTTAGAAATGCCTATAAATATCTTGAGGGTGGGTGTCAGGAGGATGGGGCCAGACTCTTTTCAGTGGTGCCCAGCGACAGGACAAGGGGCAACGGGCACAAACTGAAGCATGGGAAGTTCTGTCTGAACATGAGGAAGAACTTCTTCACTCTGAGGGTGATGGAGCACTGGAACAGGTTGCCCAGGGAGGTTGTGGAGTCTCCTTCTCTGGGGATATTCAAGACCCACCTGGACAAGGTCCTGTGCAGCCTGCTGTAGGTGACCCTGCTTCGGCAGGGGGGTTGGACTAGATGACCCGCAGAGGTCCCTTCCAACCCCTAACACTCTGTGATTCTGTGATTATTTGGACTGATTTCTTTATATTTTGAGTTTCTTTTCATAACAGGAACCGGAATACTCACTGTGGCTAAGTAAGGCACAGTTCTGCTAAATGGGGAACTACCTGTCCTTATATACCTTTTCTCCACCATAAGCTCTGGCAGTTACATGAGAAATTTGTCTCTCTACCTGAAACTGCTCTTTCTTGTACTTAGCCCTCTCTTTGAAAGGAGACATTAACTATCCTGCTTCTCATAGTGACCAGATAATGTGCAGTTGTGCCCTGGACTATTCAGCTAATATGGAGGAATATACTAGTAATAAATACATGTGAAGTAGCCCTATATAATTTTGATTTGTCAGCACCTTTCTTCTACACCTGCTTCCTGGTACCGTGTTTAGAGATACTAGTAAGCACGCAATGCAAGGCAAGCTATATTTTGCTTGCTGTGCCACCCCAGTATGCAATGTTGAAACATTTGCTGTTTAAAAATTTTGAATTTCAAAACTGTTAAGTTGAACAATCTCCATTTCCACTACAAAGTCTACTGTAGATGAAGGTATGTTCAGGAAAAGGAGCACTTTCACATTCAAATTAAGGCACAGGACTCTTACAGATCAAAGTAGGCCTGACCATTTAGATTACTTTTTGGTGGAATTTCAAAAAATTAACATGTGAAGAAAAGAATGCAAACAATGTGTAAGCTATGTCATAGAGTATCATAGTAAATAATATTTTTATAACTGAATCAAACTCACAGAGAAATGAAGACTCATTATTTGGATTTTTCAGAGAATCTTACTGTTGGATAACAAACAAAAAGTGAATAGTAAAGTAATTTATACAATTGCAGCAAGTTGTTTAGTCAGGTGCTGCAGGACCATTGTTAGGACTTGTTATACAGGCATTTAACATTTTCATTAATAATCTGAAAGAGAGGGTTCGTAACATGTTAATTAAATGAAGAGATAATTCTAAATTAAAAGAAGTCACAAAGCATCAATGAGGACTGAGACATACTGTAACAGGACTGAAAAGGTTAGAAAAATAAGAAAGAGAAAATGAAATTCAAACTTGCGAATGTACAATCAGAGGTATCTTAATACGAACTGCCCTATACAGGAGAGAACTGAGTGGAAAAAAAGCAAAACAATAACACAAGGAATAAGTGAACTCAATATTGGTTGGCATGTCAAGCAGAAGGTGCGAAGACTACTGTGATTCTGGGCTGCCTGTGAAGAAACCTGTCCCTTGGAGAGCTTACAGCAACTTTTAGGAGCTCAAGGATGGAAGGTGTCTCAGGCCTTCATTTATGTGGGAAGAATTCAGAAGGTTGCACCCAAGATCAGGCAAGTAGCAAGTGAGGTTGTGCTTAAAAAAGTACATGTATTAGAAGAATATAAAGACCAGAAGAAAGCTAAGACTGGAAATTTGAATCTGGTAGAAAGTCTTCAGTGACAAAAAGAACTTACGTGAACTGGAATACTTAAAGCAATGGTTCAGTATACCGCTAGACAAGGTAGTACAAACATACTTCTATCAGGCCCAAGGATCAATGCAGCATAGCTTTTCTATCTCCTATATATTTTCTATTATTTCATCTAACAGTTAAGGCAGTAACATCCATTTAACATGAGCAGAGCTTATTCCTAAATCGCACCAGAGTGAGTAAGATACAATGGTGCAGTGAAATCTAAGCACACTGTAATACGAAATTAATGCATCCCAGTGCTTAGAGTTTTCCTGCTCTGACTGCAAGACTGCGGCTTTATAGATGGTCCAACAATCCACTGTAGCATTAAGAGGAATTTTCTGTCTGTTTTCAAACACTCAGAATATCATTTGCCTCTGCACTAATCCCAGTACTTTACGATACATCTCTTCCATTTTTTTCAGTTGAGTCAGCTGATCCATTACACTATATTATCTCTCACTAAAACCCTTACCTCTCTGCTGTAGGCGCCACAAATGACATACAGCAGTACTCGGTTAAAATTCTCGCAATTTAGAAGCCTCACTTCCAATTTCTAAAGGAAGAGAGGTAAATATCAAAACCTGAATTTTGTTGTCAGCTCAGAGACAGACTCTTTGTCTTGTTCTGTTCCCAGTGCTTTTGGTCTTCCCTGCTTTGTGTGCTCCAGAAGGGAAGCACTGGCCAGATGACACACAGGAAACGTGATGTGGGTTTAGTGCTGCCTGGTTTAGGGCTAGAAGACTTAAAAATGGGTGAAAATTTAAGAATTATGAATTATTTCTATTCTAAGCGATCCTGCAAGAGATTGAATTTAAATGATTCTCTAAAGCTCCGTGAGTCAAAAGTTTGCATTGACTTCAGGGGGATCCTTTAGCCGCTAAGGATATAGTCCTGTTGCCATATTCTCTCTTTGAGCTCGCCTCTGTAACTGAGCACGAATGCTATTTCATAGACTATCAGAATCGTCATATTTCTGGTACCTGCTCTGAGTGTCTTTGGGAACATTTCCCTTTGGTACAGGGTGCTGCAGGGAAACAGCTCTTACGCATATTGAAATTGTCTCTCAGCTAGTTTGGAGTACTGCAGTACTGCACTGGCACAAGCCACATGTGAGTGATATTCATAGGGCCACAAGAGCCAAGAGGGAAGTTGGAGACAATGTCCCCCACTGATCCCATGTACTGCTGTGCTATGGGTGTAAGACTTCACTGGAGACCAGCCTAGACCAAACAAGATAACAAAACGTGTCCTGCTAAAGAGCGTGGCAGAAAAGCATAACTTCCTTCTGCGCAATTTGAAACTCAAGCACACAATTTTTTACACAGCTTCCTGCATGTGAGCATCCATGGCTAAAAAACATGCTACAGATTCTAGCTGCGCCTTCATTTTCGTATCAGACAGTAACTACTAGATACATTCTTTCTGCAATACACATTGAGTGCATGGCACACCTCCAGGGCCCTCAGTAGGTCTGAGTACACACATACATTTACACATCTCAGCGTACATCCATGAGGCAGCAAGGCCAGGCCAGAACTATAGAGGGTTTTTATGATGTGACATTAATTAATTTGTTATGAGTGCTCTTGAATAACATCTTTTTTCCCCTTCTTTTTTCTTTTTAATTAAATTCCATTAACCAAGTGTTACCCTTTGATTATATTCTCAACCACAACTGACTCAGCATACTTCACTTCCTGAGGTGGGAAGTACCTAATTAGGACCCCAATCTTCTTTCATGTTATTTCTTCATAATAGAAGTAGTACTTCCAGTTGCATTGGAGAGATACCACTAGAGGCGTTAGGCGAGAAGAAATCTTCCTTAGAGAAGAATCACTGTTAGCCATTGCTTTTCAAACTGTCTTATTTCACAGAGAGGTCCCTTTGCTACGCTCCAAAGAAGAAATCAAGGGACAGGTTCTCCAAGGCATTCAAGGAGAGGAGCAGGGGTATCACTCAATTACATTCAGAGTTTGTGCACCTCACAAATTCAGTGAACTTGCTCTGCATGTATATCCATGCAGCATAAGTAGCAAGCTGGTGATTTTTGACAGTAAATACCCATATACCTTGAATTAGCTGCCATGGGGATTCTGGGTGTTGACAAGAATATGGATGGCTGGCTGAAGAGATCATTTAACCTTACTAGTAATGAGCTCATTTGAAACAAGCTCCCTGCTACTAATTATCACTTGGTTCTGATTGATTCATCACCTGCTTTGGTGCTCCTATTTCATAAACAGAACATGAACTGCTGAGTTTAAGAAGCTGTGTATTATGACGATTTTGGTAAAAACAGAACTGCCTCAATATTGTGTCAATTACTGCTAGACTCATTTTCTTTCCTTTACTCCCTGTATGTGTGTGCACATATACATGTGTGAACATGTAATTATTGTGTGTCTGTGTATGGAATGGTTATATCTTATTTTAATAAACGCAATATTGCAATCTAGCTTATATATATATATATCTATATATGCACACTTTACACTAGAGAAATAAGAATTTTCCTTACCTATTTCAGTCATGGATATCCCCGGAGCTAACTGCCCATTGTTGAAAGAGCTATAGGTAAACAAGTTTGGTACAGAGGTGAGGTCATAGAGAGGTTCCTGCTTTATCTGTTTGATTCCAGTCATGTCTAACCCAGACTGGTCTGGGGAAGGCTGGGCAGAATCCACGTTATAATAACCCTCAGACTTCGGCAGGTCTATGACATGCCCATTGGAGTAGGTGCTGCCAGTTTCGTTATTCAGGTTGCTCAAGCCATTGCTGATGCTGTTGCTGTAAACCCTGGCGAGGGCTTCTGCCTCACCGCTCTGCTGCTGCCGTTGCTCCTGCAGTCGCTGCTGGTGCTTCTGCACTTCAGCGTACAAGCTATCCCTCTGCTTTTTGGACATTCTTCCAAACTTCACAGCTGAAAAGCAAAGCACAATGCAAACCATTGTCTTCTTCCATCTTTTTCTTCATTCCCCTCAAACCCACCACTTTTTGATATTTACTTTCAGCATTACTTTTGCTGTGAAAACTTGTCATTTTCTGTTGAAATGAGAGGGATGCAAAGCTTTGTACCATATGCATCTTAGAAAGGAAAATGTATTGTCTACCTGGATTTACAAGGTGACGACAATGATTCCTGTTTGACAGGAGGGCCTCAGTCAAGCAACTCACTTCCTGCTGTGAATGTTAGAAAGACCATATATCCTTTTACGTTTTTGTGTTCACTGAACAACAACCCAGAGCTGTATGAAATGTACAGTCTGCACACTGACAGCCCATGTGATTCACCAACTTTTCACAAACCTTTAAACAGTGCACTAACAGGATTAGTACTCTGGATGAAAACAAGCCCCAAAGCCTTATTATCGCATCCTTTCAATGGGGTGTTATCTTCACACTTTTTTAAAAAAATCTTACAGGTTAGAGTTAGAACCTAGAGGAAAACAACAGATCTGAAGGTAGACAGCACAAATGAATGTCATCTTTTCTACAGAGGAAAGTCTCAGGGATTTACACAATTAATTTACATAATCTCCATGCACAAATCCATGCATTCCTTCTGATGAGAGAGGGATGAAAACACCAGAGTGCAACCCACTCTCCGCAGCAGCAGGGTTCATCACACCGAGATTGAGATTTTCAAAAATGACAGGCTGATTACTGTGGAACTAAGAGGAGTAAATCCACAGCCTGCATGTACAGTGGGTCATATCTGATTATCTCCCCCCCCTTCCCCCCCATCCCATCTCTCTATAAAAATCTGGCTTTCTACTGGGCTAGATCTTGGGATCTCAGAGCAGAGGTAGTTGCTAATTGTGTTCTCAAACAAATGAGGGATACATTCAGCAGAACTTATCAGAGCACAGATAAGAGCACATTGCTCTAGAAATACCGATTTCTACATATTATGAGGTGTATTTTCCAATGCTGAGTCTTTCCAGTCCATCTGTAATTGGGATCAATTCAGAATCATCACATATATTACCACAAGATCGTCTTGGCTCTCATGTTTGTTACCCTGTAGGTAAGCTATAGCCCTTGAGAAGAGTCTGAGCCTACACATGTAGAGGAATGTGAAACTCTACAGTCAAGAAAAAGAACAGAAAGCAAAAGCGTAGTACGAAAAGGCAGTGCCACAACACCAAGTAGATGGCAGCCGCTTCAATTTATTTGCACTTTTTTACACTAAGACCTTTTTTCATTGTTGCCAATTTCAGCTTACTTGCAACGCTTCACACAGGCTGCAAGCTGCCTCACGCGAACACAGCCTGCCACTGGAATCAGTTCACGGTGCACTGCACACCCTTATGGACAACATACAATGACTGTATTTTGAAAAATGCAACTGTGTATTTTCTTCAAATTTAGAGCCTCAGTAATAAACACAAACACCCACTGTTTATTCTCATTATATATTCATTAATTGGATTCTCCAGCTGCTGTCAATTAGCATCCTGCCTCTGCATGATAAAAATGAATCTGTTACATGGCTGAGAGGTAAAAATCACATTCAATTCCTCTGTTAAAAAAATTCATACAACCTATTTTAAACTTGCAAGAGCTCTTAACATTGTTAAGTATAAACACCCTTATATAAACAATGAGAGAAGAAAGAGATGCTTTCAGAAGCATCACTCCCTTTGTCTGTACGCAGTGGTCCCTGAATCATAGGCTGGGAAGACAGTGCTGCCAGTCACACTAATGTGATACCTCAAATCATTGGAAGACATTACTTTTAGGAGGAAAGCATGTGCTGTTAAATTACTGAAATGTTACTACTTTAATCTCCTCCAGGAAGAACCGGGAACTAAGACATCAAGTAAGCTGTGTGCTAGGACCAGAAAGAGTTAGTGGTTTGAAGGCTAGACTGCAAGACCCCTCCCAGAGTGGTAAGGCTGTTAAGCAAGTGGTTTCAGTGAGACATGAGACACACTGATGTAGGAAAAGACCTATTACAGTCCAAATTTAAAACAAGTTTATAATCTGTGGACCATCTACAGAAATAGCTCTTCAAGTAACTTCATCAATGACTGTTTATTTCAAATGACACATTTTGTGTAAACTTTCTAATACAGAAAACTGCTGCCAGGCAATCAAAATTAATATAACTTGCCTTCAAAAACAGGCCATTTTATTCTTACTTCCTGACCATTTAAAACACGTCTGTAAGCTGGAAATGCCCTGCCTGAGCAGTGGTGGCTGGGCCAGGTTGGCTATGGGCAGCCTTGCCCAAGCTTCCCACTGCCCGCAGCTCTGGTGTGGTGCACGTTCTCAGCCTGTTGATCATGGCTCATTACACCACAGCTTAGAAGGTGGACCAGAGCTCTGCAAGGACCAAAGGGTCCTACTATCAGACACACTATGGAGCTTTCCTCTGGCGTAGTGTCCATTTTCAGTGCTGAACGATGAAATGTTTCTTTTGTAGAATCAGACAGGTACAGGGGGCAATGTACAAGTAAAAGAAATGTTTTTTTAACCATGCGAAATATTTGGTCAAGTGCTCTATATAAAACAAACTGAAGCCCCTAATGCTATCAAGGTGTAAATTTCTTCTTAACTGCCTGTTTACTGTCACAGACCTTTAGAGGTCCCAAGGAAAGGGATGTCTTCACACATCAATATTTAATGTTAAGATAAATGTTAATGTTTAATACAAGAGGTTATTAAACTGGAATATAAACCCACCTTTCCAGAGGTAACCTTTTTGTGCTTTTGATTCGAACAACACATGTCGCTTCTGACTCTGTTTCAAACTAATACTGCTATCTATTTTGTGATTTCCCCAACTTCCTGATGAAAATAGCCTCCTTTGTTAGCTGAATGGCAAAGACCTGTGTCTCACAGTGCATGCATTACAAAGCAAGGAGCCTCTCTCTCTTTTTCCAGAAGTCTACAGGGAGTTTAAGTAAGTCAGCAGTGAAGAAGAATTTAAAAGGGTTTAGGAGTGAATCAGGAATCTGACTCCTTACCATCTCGAGACATTCCCAGGGCAAGACATTTCTGCAGTCGGCAGTGTTGGCAACGATTTCTGTTGGTTCTGTCAATTAAACAGTTTCTCTGCCTTGGGCAGGAGTAGGAGGCATTGTTCTGCTGACTCCTCCGAAAGAATCCCTAGGGGCAAGAAAGCAAGAGAGATGGAGTATTACCATGTGCATATATGTGCACACACACAAACACACAGAGAGCCATGTAAATGACTACATTAAACACCTATTTAGTGGAATGTTGCTTATGCTATGGCTTTGCAGATATGTTGGCCTTCTATAGTGAAATTAAAGAACACTTACCTACAGTAAAGGGAAGCGAGCTTTAATCTATAAAGAATGTAATTCTACTTTGTTAAAACACAAACAATAATGTTACAGAATGTATTCTTCTTGTGCAATAATACCATGTATCATCTAACACTTGCACCTAATAGAGGAAAAGCTTGTCAGCATTCGTAAACAGATGACTTGTTCTGATTATTTTCTTCCTTTAACAGAAGAGACTGGTAATAACCAGCACTGGCTATGCATAGCATCAGAAGCTGAATTCTGCTGTTCAATTTAACCTGGCAATGTTGATCTGATCTGGAGGGACTACACGCTTCAGGAGTGAAAAGTAATTCAAATTCTAGCATCACAAAAGCACTAGGATTTAATGACTGTATCAAGTAAAGCCAACACACAAAGAAGAAAGCAACACCTTTAGATGCTACCATGAGAAAGTAACGACATTTCCCATTTCAATGGAATATAGCATTATCCATTTTATCTATGTAAAAATTGTAGTTATTCTATCTCCTAGAAGGTTTCTCTGGCCTGTTGTGGGGTATTTGGCTAAAGATCAGAGGGCTAGAAAGAGAGTATTAACCTATACCTAAGGCCGTGTGAGCTCCCAGCTGCTACAAATGACACCAAGAGGTACCATTATGGTAGAAGTGACATGAAATCGCAGAAGTGACAAAAGGAAAGAAAGCAGGGGGGAGGGTTCAAGAAAGAAAGAGAAAGGGAGAAGGCATTTCATTGTATTCTTTTCTTTCTTGTAAAATCAAGGACAGGAAGAACAGCAAGTCCAGAGAGAGAGAAACAAAGAAGTTCCTTGGCCACTTTGGCATCTTTAGACACAGGCAACACCAGGTTGTGCAGTGGGAGAGCTGAAGGACAGCCTAGCCACTGCAGGAAGCCATGAGGAGAAAAAGGGCAGAAAGCATCATTACTGAAGTTACACTAGTCACCAGAAGCGACGCCAAAGTGGTTGTGCCTTTCTGGGCTGGTTTGTAAACAGCTCTGGATGGAGCCAGAAAGAAAGGGCTGACATCATGTATCAGGCAAAACCGGTGTTACCTCCACACAGGTTGACAGACGGTAATACCGAGCAATGGAAATCGTGGCAGCTGGGCATTCTGGGGGAATGTGAGGAAGGAGGAAGGCGACTGTGTCACAGGGCTCAAATCGCCTGCTGCAGGTAGTGCCTGAAATCTCACTCCAGTCCTGGTGAACCCAGTTAGGAAGGTGTGGGGTGTCAGTAACAACAGGCAACAGGTGTGATGTCCCACCAAGGACACCGTCAGTGCTAGTTCCTGAGGCTGAGCATAAAGAGACTCACTGTGTCTGGCCCATGCTGATTTTATCAGTGATCATAGTATATCTAAAAACTAAATTAAGTTTCATGATTTGCACTTTTGAGAACATGGATGTCCTTTAGGGGAACTCTCAGAAAAAAAACGGTGGGGACTTACCTGATCCTGGATGATGAAAACTTTCCTGAAACTGTGGAAGTCAGTTTAATTTAAGGCTAAATGGATGCTAATTGCAGATATTTCTAGTCTATTTCCTGAACTTTAGAGCCAATTTTGTTTTTGACGTGCAAAGAATTTTCTGGTTTAAAGGTTTAGATTTTAGCAGCTCCTATGTGGACATGGATTTGAGAGAACAAATGAATTAAATAACATTTAAAAACCCCACACAACCATCTAGCATTGACTGTGCCGTGCCCTGTAGTTCTGTTTTTCCCCATTAAGTTGATCTCATCTCAGAAGAATTTGTTCACTCCTTCTTTGCCCCTCTTAGGAACAAATCAAGGGTTACATAATAAAGTTAATCTACAGCAGGTAATTTATTTTTTTGGAGAGACTTTTGTACTTTCTTTCTCCTGCATAAGATCTAAATGTCATCTTACAAAGTACAGACAATCCTTTCAATTCATTTTTAGGGGTTCTTTATATAATATTTGCTATATTTACTGAGAATAATTCTGTTTGGGGGAAGGAGGATGCCATTCATTACTGAGGAGCTACGGACTTAAAGACAGGTTTCCCAATATTCCCAAAACTAAAAACAAGTCTTTCTGTATCTTGAACGAGTCACTTTATCCATCACTGACTGTCAGTCTGAGGAGGTGAATGGTCATGCAAACTGCTGTCTTAATCATGACAGAAGAGTGGTAGCAAATATTTTGCTCTGGGGTAAAGCAGGAAAGATCACAAAAGGCTTCTCAGCAAAAGCAGGAACCACAGAGACAGACGGGATGGAAACCCATCTTCAGGGTTTACCCTTTCAGTGAGGATAGTGGCAGAGCCACCATTTTCTTCAGTGGGTCCACAGGTTATTCAGCTAATGCAGGCATGCACATGAAACAGCAGTAATATTTATGACAGCCCTTAAGCACTTACAATACGTGTTAGCAGCAGCATAGCTAATATAGGGACAGAGAGTTAAAGGATTTTCTGTCCGTTGAAGTTTGTAGCACCGCCACCGGCAGTACAATGCTCGGTTACTGGGTCCTGAAATGCTGCAGCTGTCTGGCGCCTGGCTCAATGTGTGTGCACGCTTGTGCAGCAGTTCTCGCCTCTTTCTGCCACATGTGGTCTCCCTCTTAATTAATTCAGATTTCTAGAGCATTCAGACAAAAGGAGCCAGAAATGACCAGTTATTAGTATGTGAGCTGAGCAAATAGTTAGTTAATTGCTGGGCAACGAAGAGCAGAGTTGCACTGCCTGAGACAGTGCTTACCTTAAAACAGAGCTCTGACAGATTGACATGCCTCCCACCGGACCCAGTGTGAAAACTGACATCTTTCTTCATAACAGGCTCACAAAACAAAATTAGACTAATTGATCTGATACTGCAAAACTGGCACAAAAACAATAGGGTTAAAACTGTGGTAAGTGGAGGAGAAGCTCTTTATCTCAATAAGCAGTCTACACACAGAGCTGAGGGGTATCATCTCCTCTCGAGGCACACAGACGGGCCAGTATTAACCCTAATCACATCTACAGGAGACTCTACCCTAACTGCTTTGTGGGCGCCAAATACCGAGACAGTATGCTGTTTTTCTGCTTGAAGTATTTTTCTCCTGCAGATTTTATGCCAATTTTGAAGTATCAGATCAATTAGTCTAATCCTGTTTCATGTGATCATCATACGAAGATGCTTATTTCTAGTCCAGTGTCACAATAAGACTGTGATATGCTGCGGGCTGTTCCATTTACAATTGTTAATGTTTCTGAAAGAAATCTGACCTTTGACAACATATTGCTTCTCAATATGTTGGCATTAAAATCTTTCTTTTGAGAATGCGCGTACTCAAATTTTCAGATTTTTCAGATGTTCTAAAATTTTTAAAGCATTAAGTAAACACAGACTTGTCATTTCACTCTACAAATATGCACCCACTTCCAAATATACCAGTTTGCTTGTTTCCACCTAAAAGAAATCAGAGATGCTGCCTCTCCATCTTTGCAATTTCACATTTACAGTCAAAGCCGAAATACCAACATATAGTATGAAATTCTGGTTTTCCATGAGTAATTCCTTAGCTAACAAAATCACAGAGTATATTTAAAGTTGAAAATGGAAGTCTTTCTTCTCTTGGCTTGGGATCTGATCTGTATTACTTGAACTAATGCCTGGGATAATTTATTAGTATGACTAAGCAGCATGGAAGGGTTTTTGCCTTTTTTTTTTCTTTTTTTGACTTCCAGTTCCCAGCAGTTGCCCTGTGCTGGAGCCTATAAGGAAGAAGATAAAGGATCCTTTTACACTACTCTTAATGTAAGGCATTTTTTTCTTTTGGAGATTACAATTCAGCCTACAGATAACACAAAGGGGATAAAATAGGACCAAACTGACACCTGTAAGCTTTTAAGATGTTGAATGGAGATACCACAACAACTTTTAATGCTACATGGATTATGTAGGAAACAAGATAAGAAATCCATCTCTCAAGCTGATTTAAGGTAGAACAGGTGTGACTTACAGTTGCCAGCCTCTGTATCAGCACTTATACTGCATCACATGCGATTAATTCATGTTTCAAACAAGGAGGTAACTCTAAAGACTGTTTGATGAAAAGGAAACCAACTAGTAAAATCAGGCATGAAATACATCTACATCAGCAGCAGGCTTTACAGCCTTTGGCACCACTTGTTTGAAAGCATTTAAGAATGTATTATTGCACACAGATGCCGGAGGCTAATGCAGATGCTGATGACTACGCTGTATTAAAATCTCATACCTTGCAGCCTTCACATGTGATGACTCCATAGTGTATTCCAGAGGACTTATCACCACAAATTTTGCATGGTATCACTTCAATTTGTGCTGAAAAAGAAAACAAGACAAATATTTTGAGGACAGAATTCTATTTCATCTTTTTCTTTCTCAAATGAAGATCTTAAAAACTAGAACTAGACAGCAGATAACCTGTTTACACCCCTGAAAATATAAAACTGCTTTGTATTGTACTGTGTGTTTCTGAATCCTTTGATTTGGCAAATTTTAACTGCTTTACATTATGTATTTTCTACCATACCCCCTAAAACTCTTCAGAAATTTAAGATATCTCACGACTAGCAAGTTTTTGCTCATATTCTCCTTTTTTTGTTTTTACTTGTTAATTTCATCATCATTATTACTAATGACAGTCATTAGAGGTTTGAAATAATTATCTAGATTGTTCTTGCTTACACATTTCAAATATTCATGACTTTTCATTTTGCTGATGTAGAATCACATGGTATATTTTGATCCATTTTTGGAAGCAGCAGAGGTGAAATTTTCAAATCCTTCAGATTATGGCTTCAAGGCACACAAAGATATCTATCCCACTGGAAGAGATGAGCTTACAAATCATTGCTTAACCTCTCCTTGTCTTCAAGCTGTTTGTTTCAGCACCAGGTTATAGGCAGGCAAGGGCCACAGAGTGAGTAGTAGCCAGTGGCTGTGTGCTGGGAGAGGCAGGTATTATCTGAAAATGTTTGAATATGGATATGCTTCAGATCCTTTTATAAACATAATGGTCCTTTAATTCAGAGAAGGAAAACATATTTCACTATCTTCCACACATTTTGTTTGCTAACACAGCCATTTTCTTCCCTCAACTACTTTGAAACCTGTGTGTGTTTCCTTTAGCAACACTATAAAAGTGCATGCTCTGAAATGTAGGGAAGGATTGTGCCTTTATTCTAGTCGGATGCATTGGGAGGAAATGGAAAAGCTATTTCCTTTCCCTTTCATTTGTTTTCCTATGTGGGATGCATGCCTTCCTGCAATTCTCCTGCTGCTTGACAGTAAGCATCATACTTGGTAAGAACCAGTACTGCTGGCAGATGTCTTCTGGGCAGCAGGGCAACAACAGCAGCAGTTCTCTGCAACACAAATCACTCATCAAATCCTTGGCAGCAAAGCTGAGAGCTTGTGTAGTAGGGCTACCCTGAGCACATGGTTTGCTAACCCTTAGTACTTTAAGTGGACACTTTCAACTCCTAAAGGGATTGGGAGACAAGGAAATAAGATTATTGTGCAGATGCTCTTCCTGAGAAGAGCATTCCATTTCAAACATGTGGGCAGTCAAAAAGGTTATAAATGCTGGAAAAAAAGTTAAAAATGACTGTGCATTGTAAGCTAAGAACTAAGTACGCATCTACAGTGGATGCTATGACAATGTAGTGATATAGTCTGATTTTTGCCCCATTTCTACCTGTGGTTACCACTTAGCACTCTTAGCAGAAGCTAAGAGTTTCGTAAGAGTTACCTTCCTATCACCATGTGATTAAACAACCAAAACTCAGAACTGTGTCCCACAGAGCCACCATATTTCCTGCTGAAAGGTGCATTGCATCCCCTACTGCCCTAGCTCTCTACTTAGGGTAGAGGCTTAACAAGGTAAACTCCAGCAGATGAATGGTAACAGGCCCTCTTCTCCAAAACGTCAACTAACTATACTTTTGGGTTGTTGTATCCCAAACGGATAAGCGAAGAGGGATGTTCATGGATGGCTAAAGAGACTTTAGTTCCCCACTGTGAGCTCAGTTTTATGAGATGCTGTCTCAGATCAAGTACATTTTTAGGCAAAGCTCAGGCAGGCAAACCAGTTTTTAAAGCTCTCCTAATCCAGGATGGGTAGAATTAATTTCATTGTAGGAAAGAGCAATTTGTTGTAAATATGTTCTGCATGGAGACATCCTAGAACCAAACACTTGCCTGTCTTTGTACTTAAGAAAGTTCATATCTAGCAATAAAATTTCGTGTGTCATGCACAATTTTTGGGTTAGCTTCTGTACCCCATTCTGTTTTCATGAACTAAGTGGTGGTAGTTTCTTTCACTTCTTAAGAAACTATTGCTCATTAGCCATCCTAGCACGATAGACACATAAAATAGAAGGCAATTCCTTACAGAAAAGCATCTTCAGTTTCTTGGCGATTTTGCCAGGTTGATCCTGCTCAAAAATTCCGATGTCTTATCCACATTGAGATCATTAATTGAGATAATTAACATTTAAACATGCACCTCCAGGTAGTGTTGTTTGAGCGTCTAGTTTGGGTAATTGCTCACAGGTCTCTGCTTGAGAGTCGTGTGGAGGGAGCAAGGCTCAGCTCTGGGATCACATGCTGCCTTATGCTGACAAGCCTCAAACACTTATGTCAATGTCAGAGGCAGGAACTACAGTGGGAATGTAAGGAAAAGACAAAACAAAGGAAGAAAAAAAAATCCCAAACAATATGAAGGTACTTTTAATGTGACTTGCATATACAGTTTGTAACTGTGATAGGAACAGAGACAGAAGAATTGATCCTGTGACACTTGCTGCATTTAGCACGGTACTCGTTACTGTGAGCCATCAATAATTCCATGCATGATTTGCAATTATAAGCACCATGTTGCTGGTAAACATTTGTGGACCAGGTCAATAAATGCTAAGGCTCCAGGTTTCAATTAATATGAAATAAATACTTTAGACTTGCGACTCATCAGTTAATTCAAACCCTTATTCAAAACTAACCATTCTATAAATTAGAAAATACAGGATGCCTAGGAAATTGCTACCATGGCTCCTTAGAGAGCTCACAGAAAAGGCAGCGTCTTTCAGACACAGAAGGCATTTGAAAATGTTTGAAAAAGTAGACTCTGCTACTGTCTCCCAGGTGTTTCTTTTTGTTCATAGGACAGCAGAATAATTTAAGGATCCACAACAGAAAACTTGAGTCATGAATTGTACAGGCCAGATGAAAAAGAAGCCACTGTATTCCCAGAAACCTCTTGAATTACTGTAATTAACACCCAGTGTACCAGGTTTCTTTTGCAGATTTAATGATTGTCAGAGGCTACTACACCTTTTTCACATTGTATCTTTGTTCAGACGCCTATAATTTTATGTTGTTTTTCGTCTTCCCTTCTCCTCTTAGACCAAAAAACAGCTTAGGGATCTGATATCCTACCTCTCTTTATAGCTATTATAAAATAAGCAGCTCACTTCTGAATTCCTTACAAGTATAAAATGCATTGATTCAGTAACATTTCCTGAATATTGAGGCAAAAATGGAAAAACCTAATAATAGTGGAGTTGCACAATGATAACTTTCCCCAGCACAGGAATAGAACTTATTTTTTCTCAATGTAGTAAACACGAGGAAGGAATAAGAGCAAAGCTGCTTATCTCCACTTCTAAAGTCCTTCCACTTGCCTTCTTACCCATCAACTTTAATAATGTGAATAAGAATAATGGTTCCTGCCTCTTTTCAAGCAATAACACTGGTCTCAACTGCCCATTCATCCAATTTTTCAACTAGCACATTCAGTTTTCATCGTATTTTGAGACTTATCACTCAATAAAAGTCTGAAAAACACCACTCTGATGTCTAAAAGAACATTTATATTTGGATACATGCTTCACTGTGATTGTTCCTTGTCACCACCTGTAGCTTCTCTTGTCAGTACCCCATGGTCATCCAGTCTCTCTGCAGTATTCATCTCTTGTTTTATACTTAGGTCTAAAGGTCTTTGGGGCTGGGAACTGCCTCTAGTTTTATACGGCACCCTACAAATTAGAATGCCACAATGGAAATTAATTAATTCTACATGACTAGTAATAACAATCACAGATTCTGGGTTTACCACCTGGAACCTAATTCGTTCTCTCAGGACAACAGGAAGAAGGGAGGAATTCTATTAAGGAAGCAAACACAAAATCATCTCACACATTTGAATTGAACAATTGGATGAAACCAAATATGTACTTCAACCCATTTTCAAACCAAGCATTAGTGATTTTCTCAAATGCTGCCCCAAGAAAAGTAAAAAAGGACACTGAGCTGCTTTTTTTCTCTTTTCTTTACCTGAAAAAAATTTACTCATGGGTACAAAATTCATTATCCTAAAAGCAGGGCAATAATCAGGTTTCAAGACTTGTTATACTGGTGAAATTAGGAACAAATCTGGAAAGGGATACACAGTTAATGTGCTGAATTCCTATTGAAACAAAGATAGAAGTCAATAAGGCAGCTGGTGTGCCTATTGTGTATTTGTGAGGACTGCGACTGACATGCATATGTTGTATCACAAGAAAAAAGCAAAGCTCATGTTTTATATAATCTCAGTTTAACATCTGATGAACTTCATTCGGGAGGACAGGACTATAATCTCCCAGACCTGTAGCTTTAGTTCCAAGGGGAAAAAAAGAGTCAAGCTTTCATTATTTAGTTCTTGATCAAAAGAGGATACTAAAGCATGCTGGGCATTAACTTTGAAGAGGAAGTCTTCTCTCTAATTTGTTGATCCAGGAGGGATTGCACTTGGAAATATCAAGGCTAATCAGAGAACTGATAGCAAAAAAAGCAGCTCCTTCACCTTCCAAGAAATCCCATCATCCTTAAACCAGAGTTCTTTGAAAAATGCTAGTGGATTGGCTCAGTTCACTTTCATGTTTATATCCCTAAGTGATTTCAAATTAAATATATTCAGTATTTTTATCTAGTTGCTAACTCTGCTTTTTTTTTTTCCTTGCATGTTACCACCAATAGAAGTTTATTATAAGTTAGGCTGCCAGCTAGACCTTAGTATCATCTTTGCCACTGGATTAGATATTCTGTGGCTTCACAGCAAGACTTCAGGTGCTTTGCATTTGTATTTAATAATCTGAAAATATACAGCTGAGGATACTAGTTATGTTTTCAGCCTGTCGTACCTCACACAGTGAGAGCTACATAGTTAGGAATATCTCAGCAAGATAATTAATGCCAGCTAATGTTAATTAATGTGTCTGTACATACAATTGCTGTCAGGCATACCCCAAATGAAGTCATTAGAGTAAGCAGATATCATGGAATTCACCCAGGAAAATAAGGTTTTCATTAAATCTTAGCATTTTTGCATAGTGATAAACACAACTCTGACTGTGAGACTGGACCCTGGACTTTGTCAGAGCTGCAAAGACTGTCAGGTCTAGTCTGCCCAGGGTCCTCTCTGCACATGCAGAAAGGCTGATGATTCCCAAATCTGTCAGTCCTACAGCTCTCGTGCAGAGATGTACAAATTCCCCAGAAGCAGAATTTCTGTGTATCTATGCTTTTCACTGGGCACACACAGTAGATTTGATCTGTACATGATCTGTAAAAACTTGTCATGAATTTCAAGGTAAGTGGTAGCCCTTGATGCTGGATATTAAGAAATCTGATAAATCATTCTCTGAAATAGAATAGTGACAGATTACTGCTAAAAAGATTGTTTTTCCCATAAATCCATGCAATTGTCAGGTCTGATTTCTTTCATGGTCTCACACTTTTAGCCAAAGTTGTTTTAGCTTATAATCAATGTCACTTGGAAGCTTTTTTGATGACATGTTTTCTTTTCCTGTTGCTTTTTCATGATTTTTCCAGTGGAAAAAAAAAAAAAGAAAAAACACCGAATTGTACATCAACTATTCCTATAAATCAACTCTGCCTTTTATTGCACGGCTACTCTAAAAAACTATGGAAAAAAAACATTTAAAACTTCAAGTTTTTTTGACAAAAAAAAGTCTTTAGGTAGTTACCATGTGCATCCTTATTGTGTACATTTATAATTTATTTTTTAAAAGTAAAAGTAAGATCAAACATTAGAAATATGCATGACAATGTCTGTAGACTGATCAAGTTTCAAAATTACATGCTATATATTTGCCTTTTTGCAGATTTTGCATATAAAGGAGATATGTTTATATATGCACTGTAGACACATACTTTGGAAGAATTTTTGTATCTGTTTCATGGCCATAATAATGTTTACAGACCATTGTCAAATGCTTTGAAATGGACAGATGAAGTAATATAAGTTCAAATTATTATGGCTGCTCCAGAGCTAAAGGTAATCTCCAAACTGCTCATATTATCTGCTCTTTTTGTGTCTTCCTGTTATATACCAATTTTGGAACAAGCCTGGAAAGAATGATCTGCACAGATTACTTGCCTTTACATTCAGCAGCGAAGGTGAAATTATAGGAAAAAAAAATGAGCACTGTAGAACAACCTTTTCTCATCACAATAAGAACAGAAAAGAGAAAAAATGTTTCTGTTCAAATGCCCTTTCTTTCCTTTCCTGAGTGTAACTACAATGGGTTTAGCAGTGTTATTTAACAATTTATGAATAGTAAAAAGTTGCTATGCTTGTGATGATTCAAGGATATAGATGAGATGAAATTTTCAGATAGATGTAGTATCTTTTATCAGACCAAGGGATACATGCTTTTAAAAAGAAATGCTTTTGGACCCCTAGCTTTTTATCACACTGTAGATACGAGCAAAGGACTTCAAGCTTAAAACAGGCTAAGGATAATTGCTCAGAGCTGAATTTCATTATGCTAATCAATTAGAAAAGCTGCAAGATTTGCAAGGTTGGATGATTCTCTGTGGAGAATCAGTAGTTGTGAGCAAAAGAACCATAAGAGTCTTAAGAGCAGTGACATAATGTTGTGAGATAATTGATATATACTTATTTTGGATTACCAGCCTTATTTTTTTTTCTGTAGAACTCATGATTCTAATGAGTTAAAAACATCTGTAAACTAACAGAAAATCTGGATTTCCTTGGGGTTATTACAAGACAGTAGTGGTCATGCTGTTCTCTAGACTCCAAATAAAAACTGTGCAGCTTTTCTGCCAAGAATGGCAGCCCAACACTCAATGAAACACCAAGAAGTTAGGAAGATGCCAAAGGCACAGAAATTGCTGCCTAGCAGCTTGTTTGTGTCTTTATTTTGGACAGGATATAGTGGTTGAAATGCGTAAGAAGCACAAGCATTTAAGGCTGTCCCAGAGTCTTGTGGCATGGTTCACAGGCGGGGAATGCAGCAGAAGAGAACTGCCTGTATCCTCTGCAGGGCGGTGATGGCTGACACAGACAAGTACAGCCCAGGGTCCAGATCCAAAAAGGTGAAAATCATCTCCCTTGTCAGAAGCTATGGCTTCTGAAAGGCTGTGCTCAAAATGGCCAGAAAGGGTCAAGGAATCAGTTAACTTAAACAACTCACCTTGCACTCTGTATTTCTGTGCAGAAGCATTTTCATTGCCTTTCAACACGGACTTCTCTATATTAATCTATGAATGCTTTTCCCTAGCATCTCATATGCATTGAAATTATGTGTGTAACTTCAAAGAGTGGTGCTACAGTAAAACAAGTTACCACACAACAAAAACAAGTTGCCAAACCAAAGGTTTGGGGTCCATAGGTGAGTCCAAATCAGAGACATTTAATTAAATTCTCAAAGCACTATACTGGGCCCCATAAAGAGCTCAGAAACTTGCCTTATTCACAGGGAAGGATTTAAGTGTATAATAAGTGCAGAATTATTACTGCACAGTCGTTACTTCCCTCAAAGACTCAAGCAATGGTTCTGCTGATACTGCACACTTTCCCTAAAGAGATTATTATGGTAATCCCAAATATTATACTACCCAAGCTATCTTATATTTGAGCTCATCAGATCCAATGTTCTGCAAATAATCTTTAGCAGCTTTAGCTAGTGTTTATATAAGCTGGTCTGGATGGCTATCAGAGCAGTGATGACCACGTTTTCTATGCAATTCTCTACACAGTAATGTACACTTGCTCAAAAAATAGCAGCCTATACAGAAAAAACGTTGCACACATAAAGTTCTCTCCTGTGAGAAGTACAGTTCATATTTATTCTGTTAACCTATTTTGCATACTTTAAGGATGCTTCACTTAAGTGGTTTACAATATAGAAGACATTTAGCAGGACAAATTCTTTTGCCTCCTTACTTGTCTTTACCCAGAAAGCTACACAGAGTGTGCCTAGTGTTTCTGAATCACTTCTTTCTGGTAGACAACAATCTACAGCTATATTTTTTTTTCTCTTCTGGATAAATGGACTGATGAACTTTGCAAGTGAAGAGCTCAGATAGCATGATAAATATTTACAGTCCATTTTGCCTGTTGAGAACTGGCTGAAATTGTCATATAGTACTCAGCACCTTAGTGGGAATTCTTTATGTTAGATATGCGTAGATCACTGCTGTACAGTTACAAAGCCTAGTAGCACAAAGACAGATGTTGCAGGAACAGGCTCTGAAGACCTTGTTTTCAAGGCTGTGGGATCACACATGACCTTATCTTTCCTTACACCCAGTCAGTGTTACTGCTTGCTGGAGCGTGGTGGAAATGAACTTAAAACGTACTTCAGCTTGCAGTGGAAGGTAGTAGCGTTTATTCTTAGCTCTGTCTGTGGCAGCACCCTCTTCTCCAGCTCTTTGCTACTGGACTGTAGGTGCAGCATCCTCACAGTCCTCACATCCTCTCCCCAGCCCCTGCCTTGTATTTTGTTCGAACATCTCCAGTGTCCTATACTTCCAGTGACACTCAGAATCTGATGTCATGCAAAATCATCAAGCAAAGTGAGGACCATTGCACAGTTCAGGTCTCCACACAGAACCAGCTGACAGCAATGTGAGCATTCATGACCGAGTTGCCATTAAACGGAGCCTGAAGTCAGCCCCTGTATAACCGGAGGCATCAAGTATAATCCTGTTCAACTCCTCTTCTACAACCGTGCATTTTCTGAACTGCCTCTCAAGCACTTGCTTTGATAAAGCCAAGAAAGGCTGCACCACCACCTTGCATGGACAGCTATAAGAAACAGCAGTGTCATGTGGGATGGGTGTTAGTAGTGCAATATTACAGTGCACTGTGAATTATTAAAAATTTAGGACTTTAAAATGCTTTCTTCTTTTGGAAATGCATAAGAGAGAAGAATCAAAACGTCTAAGTCTTTACTTCTGAAAATTAGAAAGTTATATACTCCTAGAAATAAATACAATTATAAGTGATATTTCGAATGGAAAAGTACTTTACCTTCATATAAGTAAGTGAGCTCAACATTCAAGTAACTGCATATTTATGTTTTATATTCTTCCATTTTTTGTGAAAATCTGTACTGATTTTTATTGAGGCCTTAGTATGTTCTAGTTTTTATAAATAAAATATTGGAAAAGAAAACCTCAGAGACTGAAATTTGAAAAAGTCCAAACCTCACACACAGCCAACAGGAATAACTAGTGCAATTTTTTCAGAATTTGTAGGAAAAAACTGTATTTAAAATGTCAGGCTTAGTAGGAACAAAAAAGTATTTCTAAGTTCAGAAATCACTAAATATGGTGGCATATATATAAAGTCTGATGATTTTGTATCCTAGTGCAACTTTAAAAAACAAATTTGATTTTCTTCTTTAACTATTGTTACAGCTACCTTATACATTACCTCTCATGATTCCGTATCCCAAGATGGCATTTTACTTTACAAGTTATGAAAATGTGACTTAAAATGCCTTAAAGACCATGTTAAAACATACTTGGTAGTTGCTAATGGCCTTTGCAAACTTTGAAAAACTATATTTTTCAACTTTTCTCTCTCTTCTACACATACTATATTATAGAGAAGATATAGAAAAAAACTCTCACATCTAACAATGATGTGTAACAAGAGTATGTTTCACCTGGTAAGTAATCTGCTGTGGAAATGTGGAAATCACATATAAAATAAAATAGTATTTCTTTTGCTTTACCAATTAGCCTAATACCTTATTTGTCAGACTAACATAACTGATTGCCTATATGACATCATTGTAATTAGCAAAACACCACTCTTTATTTGAATATGCATGCCTGCAAGATTGTTTAAACATTGAAATATATTAATTGATGACATCCTCAATTTCCACCAAATATTACATCCTTGTTATGAATTTTTATAGTTGTATCACTTACTGTAGCAAGAAAATGTTACAATAGTTACATTTCTGGAAATTTAGTTGTGAGAGTTTGTTTTTATCTAATTCTGAAAATTAAGCACATGAGGTAGCCCAGCACGAACCAGTGAAGAAGGATATACACTGAGCCACTCGAACATGTACATTTAATTACAGAAAAGCCAAAGGACTTTCAGGAAGTCCTGCACACAGAATATCAAGCACTACAGAGTGTGGCCCATCTGGGAGAGGCATAACAGGGGAGAACAAAGTGTTATTTTGCGCATTGGTAAGTAAAATTCTTGTCCCTGTTTTTTTTCCCTCAAACCTCAACACTCCTGTTTTGTACAATGTTTCTCCTTCCTGGATTCTCTGTAAATCTGTTTGTACATTACAATTAAAAATACTTAGGTATACCGTTTTCTGACTGCCTTATGCAAGAGACCTTCAGGAAAATTTTAGCTGATTTGACTATTACAATCATTTACTTTGATGAACAATACATTGGTAAACCACAGGGTATGAGGCAGCTTAAAAACCCAAAGCATTTTACTAAGCTAAATATATTGTATACTTGGAGTCCTGATAAAGCACTAATTAATTTACCTTGTAATGTTAAATGTTTCACAACTTAAAGCTTCTTGCCAAAATAGCTAACGCTAATGTTCAGGGAAAAGTTGAGAGGGAAGACTACATAAGCATAGTTTATGTCTTTATTTTTGTTATTGAGCATGATTCAGCAGCAAAAGCCTTCTTAAAAATGGGAATTACTTTTTTCTTTTTTTTTGGACTTTTTTTTTTCTTTTTCCTTATAAGACTGAAAATCTTCAAGCTGAGTGCCCAAGAAGGAGGAATGGGGAAATGCGTTTCTTCTGGTACAGATTTTGGTTCTGAGCTGCACTAAGCAAATCTGGAGTAATTCAACCGACTCAAGCAGAATTACAGCAATGCAACAAGAAGGAGGATCTAACTTGCATTGTCTGGGACTTTATGTAACTACCGTCACAGTCAATGGAATAAATTCCTATCCACTTTCCTGGATCACTTTTCTTACAACACCTTCCCCCATACATTAGGCACAATACAACTCTTACGAGGCAAAACAACAAGAGACATAGGCAACAACACATAACAAAAGAGATTTCAGTCTAAAATGACTCTGAAATCCTTCCAATGTGCCCTTCTTAGAGTTTTTTTAATTTGTTCATATTTTTGATCATCATTTTGGATTTTCACTTTTGCAAATTTTTATTTAAAATCTTTGCCTCATCTTATGAAAAGCAATCAAATCAGCTGGAGATATTCTTGGATTTGCATCTGTTGCTGGCTGAAAAATGTTATACTTCCCAACTGTCTACCTACCAATTTAATCTGCCATCTTTTAACACAGTAGGAAGAATTAATCTTTAGTAAAATTCCAAGTGCAGTTGTCTCAAGGCTATATTTTGTACAGCATGATTAATATTTCTCTATTTGTTCTTCATTGGAATACCTCATATTGTTAAGGAAGTGAAGAAGAAAAATATTTCCACTCACCAGTTGCATCAGTTTTTATTCTGGGCTGAATATCACACATTTTGTCGTAAATAAATATGACTCCTAGGAGCAGACCAGTATTCTTCCCAGTACCCTACTCGTTCACAGTTACACCTGTGCTGTTGCAAAAGTGGAGTCTTAACAGACTGCATTAACAAGATTAAATGGAAGAAGTGATAAAGGCGTAGACTGTTCCATTTCATTAAGGAAGGGAGGAAGACTGCTAGAGGAACTAAGTAATGAAGCAACATTTTCTTTTGATATTATTTGCATGTGGAATGCATTTCTTATTCCAGTCCAATCATTTAAAAATAGTATTTCTTTTCTGGAGATTCTGAAAATAAATCTCAGCTTTCCTTTACTGTCAGGTGTTTTTGTTTCACACATATATAAGAAATGGAGGATTAGAATGGCAGATGTAAGATACCAAATTATTACAGACAAAAACCCTGTCCGGTGAACTAACAGCTATATCCTACCTACCTGCATCCACAGCTAAAAAGTGAACTTGCTTACAGTGTTTTTAGGCTCCATGTGACAGACCTGACTAAACTGCCCCTGTTGGACACCCATTACACTAAAGGAACATCAACTGAATCCCAGTTGCCCTTGGTTTGTACAGCCAGGGGGAATTCAGGGGTAAGCTCTCAGTATGAACCTCTAACAGCCTGGAACTACTAATTTTCTTTTTTTTCTAGCCTCTCACATTGGCTAGAATTGCATCCTGGTTCACAGGTTATACTTGCAAGGGCATGCAGTGGCTGTCCTGCACCAAACACAATACACACAAACAAAAAGCACTGCAAATTTTACACAGGCTTTCTGTCAAAAAAAAGACAAAGCAAAATAAGACATAAGAGGAGAGCACTTTTAAAAGACAGCTAATGCATTAAATACAGTGCCTCTCACTAATTCACTTTTCCCTTGGGAGTCTTTGCGGGTTTTCTGTACTTGGAATGAATTCTCCTGACCTCCCCATTACACATTCCCAGGCTTTTTTTGCTGGAAGAGCTCTGCAAGATTACTTAATTTCCAGGTAACCTCTCCTTGTTAAACCATTTTCTTATGTCCTAACCTTTTTCACAAAGTACTTGTTGGAATAAGAGATGATTCAGATTTTAACAGTTCTGTCCTGCTAACTCCACATATTCATTCCCTTGGAATTTGTGCCAAAGATAAAATAGAGAGGACTTCATTTTCAAGATTCAATAAGCCTGACTGATACGCACAGAAGGCTGTTAATCCTACACACTATTAAAGAAATGATGTTCAAAATTACTACCATCTCAGCCACTTTGCTTTGAATGCTTGTTCTGGTTAGTTACAACAGTTGAGGAATTTTTAAAAAAAGAAACCAATGCAAGGGGAAATATTAGGGAAGAGTTCCAAAGTTTATGAAAATAAAGAGAATTATTGAAGATTAGGAAAAGTACAGAAAACAAATAAATACATGAGCTGGGAATAGGCAGCCTTAAAAAATATTTTTCCAATAATGAGGAAAACATTATTTGAAGGATAATAAGAAACAGGATGAGTTAATTACTTATAATAACTCATTTAAATCTGCATAAACATTACACAGCTTTTTTTTTCATGACTGTTCCTAGGACCAGTCACGTAGGCTACATGTGATGCTGTGGGATTATAATCTTAAATAAGGTCCCAAACTCTTGGCTTGCTGCATTTCAGATGAATGAAAAATCCCCGGCTTGCTAAAAGAATAGGAATTGCCCTCTCTCTATTATTTCATAAATGGAAGCCTTTGATGTTATGGGGCATAATTTTTCTTGACTGGATAAATAATTGGTGTATAATTTTCCTCCTGTTGCAACAGCATTTCATTCTGCTGAAGTAGTGATTGCCTAACAAGATTTTTAAGTCTCACTGTTTCATAATGTATTACAGTTCTCCATTAGACACACCACTTTCCTCTCAGATAAAAAAACATGGATCAAAGAAATGGCCAAAAGAAATGAACAACATTTAAGGGTTCGTTTTTCCTTTTCTCCTTCTCTAATTTGTGTAACTGAAAATTAGTTCTGCATGAGTCAGAAAGAAAGCAATAGATTGTTGCCAAATATTACAGACCCTTCTGATGCAGGAATTAGTATCAAACTGGTACTGAGCAGCAATTCCAGACACACTGGCTTTCAAATTGAGAATTATCACTTGACTAGCAGTCTAATAAATCACCCTGTTGTCCTGCGTTCTGCCTCTACAGGCATCAGGGCAGGCAGAATTTGGATGCAGAATTCTTAGGCAATGTTTGCGTTTTGTAATGAGAATTCAGTTCCAGAAAAAACATGGTGATACTTAAACTCTTACCAAAACATAATGATACAGCATAGTTTTCATTTCTAAGTTCATATTTCAAGAAATGTAGCCCACTGACTCTCAGTTGAAAAAAAATTATATTGAGGAACAATTACAAGAGCTGAATAAATATAAAATGAAAACTCAACTCATCTGTAGCATAAAGTAAGCTCTGACACCCATGCATTGCTAGCTGCCTTTTGACCAGGAAGCTGTCTTCTGAGCTGGTTTAACAGTCTGAACCAATGGACAATCTGAATAAAAGGGGCTGTCATGAACTTAGCTTTCTTTAGAACTCTTTCAACACAATGAGATCATAGAATCATAGAATAGTTTGGGTTGGAAGAGACCTTTAAAAGTCATCTAGTCCAACCCCTCTGCAATGAGCATGAAAAGGTCCTATTTGCACGTTCATGAAAAAACGTTGCCTGTGTTCACTTCCGCCTGATGATGCTCAACAGAAAAGAGATCTTTTTAACATGATAAATATTTTTAAGATTAAGAAAAGTAGGAACTAGACCCCAGTGAATGCTATGGAATATAGCCTTATTCCTTAATGTCCTGACAATGAATTCTCTCGTAAGGCTAATTTGCTCAGCAGTTTATATGATCTTATAACACACAGAGTCACAGGATTAACTATGGAAAGGAGGAATGTAAATAACTTCTCCCAGTAATTTAGAAAGAAAATAAACTATAAAAGTTGTTGCACAGAAACGGAGTATTGCATTACAGTAAAAAAAACCCCATACCCAAACACTCGCCTAAAAGATAAAGGTATTCAAATTCAACAAGGTAAGCAATTAGGTATTACAGCTTTCTGCAGAAACTCCAAATACTTGAGGACACCGTCTGCTGGAGCCACTCTGTGTGCTTTGATAGGTCAGGGAATCCTTCAGCTGCTGTATGTAAAATCTGCTCTAGGTGATATCTCTGGTAAAAGTGAGTTGCCTAAACCAAGGACAACATGGCCATCGCTTTAGAGACCAACAAATGTTGATATTACTAGGGAAGCACAGTGGGATTCACTTCCATCCAGCCACCTTGCTCTTGTGAAGAGCAGGCACCAGATGCATCCACAGATGGGAACTATTTTTCTCTTGCTGTTCTTGTTGTTTTTATCAAAAAGCATCCAGCTGTCTAGGGAGTAAGTGGAATGAAAAAAATGTGTATGTGTGTGTGTATGTGTGTGAGTGTGCTTGGGCAAGACTGTACTGGTTCAGAACCTCATTTGTTGTGAACTGGTGCAGGGCTGCTGAAATCAGTGAAGCTGTGCCGAATTATCTTAACTGCAGGTCAGGTCCTCCTCTCCTTTATTCCTACATTACAAGACAGCTGATAAATAAAGGAAAAGAGTATTAAAGGGGCTATAGGTAACCGTATCACTCTCCTCATGAAGGCTGCATATGATATGTCCCCCTGGTCTTCACTGCTAGAACTACAGGAAATTGAGCAGCAGATTCTAGGTTGTGGCCTTGCACAATTTAAAAGAAGGTGCTTCTGTTCTTTCATTTTAGGAAGTAGGTATTGTCCTTGGGGAACGTGAAGAGATGAACCTTGCTCCCTTTTACTTTGTATATTCTTCAGCCATGCAAGCTCTGATCCACCTTGCAAGCGTCCTTTCGGATGTTGGCCTTCTTCCCTTGTGGATATAGAACAGAAAGAAAAGTCTTGCTGTATCCTGAAATCTTGTGATCTGTAAATCTAAGTATCTGCAGCCCTGAGGACATTTCAACAATGTGAGTCAAGTTCTATTCCACTTGCAGGCTAAAGATACAAAAATGGTGATGCTACCTCCCAGTTTAAAGAAAAATCAATATAAATGTATCGAGAATCCAGGTGCTTTAATCAGAGCTGCTATATATGGGGGAAGCACAGCAAAAGAATTAGCACAAGAAATTGGTAGCAGGGCTTTCTTTTGGTTGTTTTTTTTGTTTCATTTATTTTTTCTGGGGAAAAGTAGCCCCACCACACTGGGTGAAGGGGAGGCATGAATGAGAGAAAGTATGCTCTAAAGGTCTATTAGTCCACTATGCAGTGCATTTCAAGTTCAAAGACTTCAGAAATGACAAGAGAGGCTATACCTTTACGTACAGAAAAGAAGGATCTTTTGAGAACCTTGTAACGTGAAGGTGACAGACTTCCTCTGTTGGTATGACCTCTAATGGCTTTGAAAAACACCAGAAGAGTTTTAAGAACTAAGGACTAGATAGTTATCCATAGAAAATATGAAGAAAATCATGAACATGTAGGAAATAGTATCTTTGAACTAAACTGAAAGTGCTGACCTCAGATTTTTAGCTGGTGTATAATATTTCCCTGTGGAAACTTGCAGCATCTGAGTTATTAATTCTGAGTGACTTTTTTGTCTCACCACTTCTTGTTTCACCTTCCAAGGAGTGACAGACCCCTCTTGATAAGAAAGTCTCTTCCCTAAAACAGATGCTCCATAACCTTGGCACACATAAAGAGAAATTCATGGCTAAATCCATTCAGAAGCTAGTCAGGTATTTTAGACTTCTACAGTCCAGCTGTTCACATACCACTTAATCAGACTACGAAACATTTGCTGGAGGAAACCACTGATTTTCCAGAACAATTATCACTATTTTCATGATTTCGAACCTTGTGCGTATCACGTCTCATGTGTCAATCTCTTGCTATTGCATTTTAATGTTGGAGCAAACTGCTTGCCAATGGCTATTGCCTGTGGAGCTATGATTATTTCCATAGGTCCACGTATTTTTTCCAGTGTGACTGTAACTATCAGTGCCATAAAGATGTACCTAACAGGGCCTTTTTGAAAGCAAAGTGGCCACTTGTAACATTAAAGCAATTAGGCATATTTTTGTTGTGCCTGGAGATCACCAAAACTACCACCAAAGTTCATATTAGGTTGGACATAAACCGAGCAGCCTCTTCCACCCTACACCTGACATATAATAAATTGCAGCACTTCCATAAAAGGAGCTGAGTCACTGTGCATTCAGACACATTTCCAAAGATTTGAAGCACTGGACAGTCTCAGCCAACATGCTATGCTCCAATCTTCATTTGTTGCCCAATTTATTGATATTTTCACTCTGATTAAAGTAGCCAGCAAATGTTCTCTTAAGTGTGAGTCACTTTCTGGGAAGCACAAATACTTTGATTGTTGCTTTCAGGTTGAACCCATTGATTTATACTACTCCCTTTTAGCTTGATAATCTGAATATAAATCATACAGTTTGGCTATTTAAAAGTAGATTTATTTGCCTGCATAGGATAAATAGTTATGTGCCCCAAATTTTGGCTATTTACAGAAACGATTTTCTTATGACTGGTGCCTAAAAAGCCTCACAGGGCTTCCTCCCATGAACCAATGCCTAACTCTATATTGAAGTGCCGGCAATGGGCACAAACCGAAGCACAGGAAGTTCCGTCTGAACGTGAGGAAGAACTTCTTCCCTCTGGGGTGATGGAGCACTGGAACAGGCTGCCCAGGGAGGCTGTGGAGTCTCCTTCTCTGGAGATATTCAAGACCCGCCTGGACAAGGTCCTCTACAGCCTACTGCAGGTGA
>Ga0065711_1026382_pt1 | contig 74599 bp, 45 predicted proteins | sample Hoacrofraction12_FD_59098 | JGI IMG/M metagenome (GOLD analysis project Ga0065711, IMG submission 59098) | Hoatzin crop microbial communities from Cojedes, Venezuela - Epithelial fraction 12 v2 (version 2) | ecosystem: Host-associated > Birds > Digestive system > Esophagus > Crop | place... | reverse complement strand
TTTTTTTTTTTTTTTTTTTTTTTTGCTCCCTCCTTCTATTCCCCCCTTCTCATCTGTATCTTTGTGCTTTTTTGCTTTTCGCTCTCCATATCCTACAGCTCCCCTGCACAGACTGACAGCTTCATTTCCAACACCTTTCCTCTGCTGTGCCCAAAATAAGCAATGAACTAGTTTTACAACTGCATTTAAATTGTGTTAGACTTGGGGTTATGTACACCTCATACTCAGCAGTAACTGTGTTGGTTCGGGTTGTAGGATCCTCCACACTGCAGGTGTTAGGATTCCAGTGCAGATCCCTTCCTCTGCCAAGTGGGAGGAGACCCACCTGCGAGCATGTCCCCGCGGGAGGAAGCAGGGTCGGTGGGACTGGGTCTGTCCAAGGGCTCCTCTCCTGCACAGGTCTCCCTCTTCTCACGGGTAGGCAGTGTGTTGTTCGTGGATAGCCTGCTTCATGTGAGCAGACGTATGCAGGTTTGGGACAACATTTAAGGCAGACGAGCGATTTAAAAGGGAAGAAATTATTGCTGAAGCACTTCTTTTTGTCTCAGAAATACAAACCACAATGTCGGCACGTAGGTGTTTGCGTGCCTTGAACCCTTTGAACTACAATGCATACCGCTTGTGTAAGTCAGCATTTCTGAATTATTAACAAAAAATAAGTTCAGTCTTCACAGTTACCCCTCTGTGATAACTATGAAAATTGAGGGAGAGCATCAGATGTCAAGTATTTGATTTTTTTTTTTTATTTTTTTTTAAAGCATTACAACTTCAGTGGGAATTGTAGCCATCAGCAGGTGCAGCTGATTTTCTTTGTAATGTTCAGTAGAAGCCTCCATTTTTAACTATATGTTTTGCAATAAGTGGAGATGTTGATGATTATACTCTTGAAACTGTTAAGAATTGCATTAATGCATGAGACTTATGATTATCAGGTACCCAACACTACTAGGGAAAGAAGTTCTAAATCACTCTTACAGAGGATCTGCTCACCTGCCTGGGAAGGGCGTACTGCAGTAATTAAGATAATGTATTTTTTTATCAGCCCTTTGTTGGTCTGTTTTGTTCCATTCTACTTGTGGTTGATGACAGATACAGCAGAATCCAGTGCTTTTCAATTTAGTAAATTAACTTGGAGATTTCGTTCTGATTAATTAATAAAGTTGTCTGGCAAAGTGGAAGTTGAAAGTAACATTTGCGAACAGAATTAGACACTGGTGAGATCCCTATAAAACTCAGTGAATACCAGGACAGAAAGCAAGAGTGTTTAAAGCATCAGGCTCCAAAGTTTTGCTTTTTCTGTTTGGACAAAGTATAATGATTTATTCGATGTTAGTGTGTATCTGTTTCATTAAATTACCTTTAATAAGCAGGCAGCCTCTCTGTTTTGTCAGTTTTTCGGCATCTGTCTGATGGTTCTCAGCTACAGGAACATTTTTTTCTGTCACTTTCTGTTCAAGAGGAGTTTGGTGAGCTGTTGAGTAGGTGTTTTAAAGGCGCCTTGGCTGACAGTCTCCAGTTATCCCAAGCATCCCAGGATGATATCCTCTTATAAAAATACACATTTGGTCAGCTGCTGCTTTGCTTCCAAGTGTCTGAAAAGTGGATGCTCTGTTCTCCCCTGGCTGGCAGAAGTCGGGAAGGGGATGATTAATAACCCATCACGGATCTGCTTCCAGTCACAAAACGAGAGCCTGCTGTGGTGGGCACGGCACAAATGTACAAGGGCGTTCTTTGACTTATGGCTTTGACATCTGACTTTCTGAATGAAATACTTACCTTGAAAAGAGATGGTACTTTTTGGGGCTCTGTTGTTAAAATTAAAAGAAAAGGGAAATTGTCCTTTGGTGAGTACAGATGATTTAGGAATGTCCTCTCATGCTTTGGGTCTGACATTTTGTGATGTTACGGATACAGAACAGCAGATGGGGTCATCAACTTGATGTAACATCAGGGACCTACTTGTCTGAGCAGTGATTTTTTTTAGGCAACAAGAGGGTTAAGCATGGTCATAGCTGGAAGCTAGAGTTCATGCGAGGTTGCCTGCTGGTAGCTAAGCAATGAGCTTTCCTAAACTATTGCAGGAGTGACCTCTGACTAATCCCTGGATAAATCAATTGCATAGTGCTGGCTCATCTTTGTGTGCCACTGGAGTGCAATCTGTCATGATTCTGCGGCATGTGCTGACCTCGGTTTTCTTCATTTGTATGTGCTGGGGGAGATTGCTGTCAATTCATTATCTTTACCTTTTGCCATTTTTACAGTCGAGAGCCATGTTTCCTGGATACAATTAAAATCGCAAGTGGTGTGATTAGTTAATTTAAAAAAAAAGTACATCTGCTGGTTTGGGGAGTATTGCAGAATGGTTTTATGAAGCCGTTGTTGAAGAGGACCAAAAGTTGCTTAAGAACTTGAAGTGTTTCAGAGTGGCTGAGTTGACAGCTGGAGCGGACTCAAGAGAATTCAGGTTATATTTAATAGTAATATCTCACCTTGGCTTGGCACTTTCCATGAACAGATCTCAGAGTCTTCTACAGAAGAGATCAGTATTGTTACTTCCATTTTATAAGTTGAAACAGAGATGGGGAGTGGGAGAGCAACTTTGGCGAGTTCCCCAAGGCAGCAAAAGCAGGGCATAGAACCCCTGAATCAAAAATCCTGATCCAGTGTTGGACGACTTGGTCACACCAGCTTGACAATAAAATATGTGAGAATAGAATATGTAATTGATGGTGCAGCAGTTCAGTGGGTTTCCTGGTAACATCTCGCAAAGCTAATTTGTTTTCAGTGCACAAGAATTAACATGCTATATTTTGCATGCCTTCATTTCCTGCAGCGTTAAGGGGTCTCTGTGCCAGGTAACACATATTGCACAGTAACGTTTGCTTTCGCAGAAGGCTTCGTGTTTTCCAGGCACTTTACAGGCATCCACCAAGGTCTGTCTCCTCTAATGCTGGTGTATCAATTTCTGTTTGTACGGGAGAGAAGTGGGGCAGAGATGATGTGCTGTGGCCATGCCTGGGCCAGCCCAGAGTTGGTCCCAGGCACTGAGTTTCCAGCCCTCGGTCCTGTGCTCAGAACATCCTCTTTTCTCCGGTGGCTAAAGATATCAGTGAGAAATGCTGTCAGGTGTAAAAAAACAGTTAAAATGGAAATATATTTAGAAATGTGGTCAAAGAACATGGTTTGTTGGACTGATGTTCCGTGCCTATTAAAAATGAATGATTTTACAAATAATTAATTTACTGCTTAGCCAGGAGCAATTGCTGTGACTCAAGGTGCAGCTGAACATGTCTCCGAGTTGTTAATGCGCGGCATCTGTGAAGACCAGGATGGTCAGGTCAGAGCATGTTTGATCCAGACAGCCACAATAAACCGATGGGCACAGCGTGCGCAGGTGGAACAGCCCAAGAAATATGGCTGCTGCTCTGCGCGAGAAGTGACACTTGCTCCTGCGGCGCGGCACTAGGAATTCACTTTTTCTTTCCTTTCCCCCCGCCCGTCACATCGCCACAGAAAGGTTCCAAGCACGTTAGTCTCTAATAATAATCCTTCGCGCTTACACAGCACTTTGCACATTCTGGGCATTTTGCAAAAGCTACTGTGTTAATCTACACAACAGCCCTTTGAGGGTGGAAAAAATAACGATCTGTGTCAGGCCGCACCTTTTGGGATGTGCCAGTACAAGTGAATCGGGAGGCTTCGGCACTGGGAACGCCGGGATGACGTGGCTCCGCGGGGAAGGAGGGGCTGTGCCCGCTGTGCAAAGGAGCACTGAGAGGAGGAAGCTTTAAAAAATGAGGGGAGAAGGTTTCCTGCGGTACGGGTGGAGGTGGAGCGCTGGGGCGGCATTTGTGGGTGCTGCCTGGCTGCAGGGGAGACCTCTCAGAGGACGGTGACCTCCCAGGGAGGGGGGCTCTGCAGCCACCGAGAGAGAATGGAAAGATGTGCCTGCGGTACGTGGGCTGTAGGAAGCGGCTGGAAAGTAAGAGGGTGAAATGGGGGTGCCTTCCCATGTTAAGGAGGCCAAGACCCAAATCCAGAAACAGTGTAACAGAACTTATTTAGGGCTGCAAAGAGTTTTGTGATTAAAATAGTTTGTTCAGAAGGTTGACGAAGGGCAAGATGCTGCCTCCTGCTCTCGATGAGAGAGGTCATGGGAAAGCTGCCCGGACTGGCCGCTGCCATTCTCGATTGGTCTGAGAGCATTAGAAATCTGCTGAATTAATTCTTATTTATTTATTTATTGAACAGTTGAATTACTTCTATGTGAAAAGCAAATCCTGGGTTTGTAGAGCTGCCAATTTTTATAATGGCTCCTAACCGATGCTGCACACGCTGGGCCGCGTTTCAACGGCCTTTGCACTGAACAAGTGCTGCTGAACCCGTCCAGCCCTGGTTGTGGCCACACACCGCCACGCTCAGGCAAAGGTGAGGCGAAATATATCGCACTGACTCATGTTAAACCTTCCAGGGCTGGTGGGTTTTACAGCTGCCTTTCGTTTTAGGGCAACTGTAACAAGCCATTTGGGTCTTTCAGAAAAGCAAAGACCTGTGCCAGTGGAAGCATCACATGGAAGTGGAGCAGGACTGCCCAGAGAGCGAACCTGGGACCTGCCCCGATGGGGGACGCAGGGGCAGGTGTTGGGGAGAGCACAGGCTGGGGAGCTCTGCAGAAAGAATCCCAATGTCTCTCCCAAACCACATTTCGTTCTGAAAAAAGAAGAGTGTTCTAGGAAGAAGAAAAAAAAAAAAGGACGTATTTTGATTTCAAGTTCACAATCACTGGTAATTTTAGGAAACACTCTATTTTGACCTTTATTGAAGTCAGACCTGTTTAGTGAGCCTTCAGATGAGGTGTGCAAAACCTTAGAATTTCATCTCATACGACGGATTTGTCTTTCTGTTGCTTTATTCTTTTCCCTGCATTTGTCTGCTATTCGTCCTCGTTCCTCTGCTGGAAGATGCCCAGTCCCGTGGAGACGGTGCTGCCTTTAGCCTCGTGGTGCCTTAGTCTGTGGCTGGGAGCTCTTTCCTAAATTTCCTAATGAGTTAATCAAGCTGCTTTCTGTGAAGCTCACAAAACATTCAGTACTACAGAGAACTCTTAACTTTATATTGATACCTGATGAAAGCCAGTGGATTTCCCAAGAAAGGAGTTTAAAATCTTTTCTGTGGGTACTTCCAAGACTGAATTAGCTGTTTGGAGTGGGTGGAGTGTTTGATTTATTTCTCTATTCCTATAACATCAATACTTCCAAGTTATTTGGGAACATCGATAAAGCAGTTACAGTGATATTTAGCACCTCCTCGCTGCTTTTATTTTCAGTGCACTGTGTAAACTTCTTTTATTTCATCTTGTCAACGGGGAAGTTATTTGGTAACTTTTTCTGCGCTCTTTGTTTTTGTTATAGCTGCCTCATGGAGGGAAGCTGATCTTTTATTAAACAGGTTTGTTTAGTCATGCTCTCAGATACAAAGATGCGTGGATGTTCTGACTGTAGACACTGCAGGTTATTTTGGTCATACGGTGTCACAAGTGTGCAAGGGGGATGCTGAGAGGTTGGTTGCGAAAAATAGGACACTTGCTTAGGCCAGAGTTACGTTTGCATTGCGGGAGACGCTTAATGGCGTCAGCGGCGTGCATGTACGTGTATCCTTGCACAGCTCGGAAATCTGCTGTGTAGTGTGGAGTGTGAAACACAGCACTTCGCTGAAACGAGGTGTGTGTTGGTGCCTGGTTAATGCTATGACGCTCGGAGTGGGTGCAGCTAATGGAGGTACAGCAAGGTTTCAAACATGCCAGCGTTTCAGAATGAATCCTGTCTGACCTTTCAGCAGTGCCATTAGTTTTTGACTTATTTTCTTGGGTTGGTTTTCCTGCTGCGGTAATTCAGCTGTAGGATGGCATATCACTGAGTTCCTTTTCTGTCTTTGATGGGCACGATACACGTTGATGTTAGTGGTAATTATGTGTGTACACTGAGAAGAGGATCTATCCCAAATGCTCCCTGAGTCACAGGTTCCTTCCCTGTGAGTTTGTGCCAGGTTCTTTCATCATTCAAACTTCACTGTTTTGAAAATGTAAAGCAATTTCAGGCTTACAAGTGTACCTTATTACTACAGAACTACGGTAGAGGAGCAGCAGTGAGATAAAGCAGACCAGACTGTCACTGCTAGATCAAATAAAAGCTGTTTATTGTGTTCTTGTTCTTGCATTGAGGCAGTAGGAGATTTCAGTGTTTGAAGGTTGCAGGATCAGGCCTTTAGCAGCAATTTGTCCTGTTTTGATTTAAATAAAAAAATAAAACTATCATGTGCCGTGGGCTTAGTGCCCTTCGCCATAAGCTAAACCTGTTATACCAAAAGAAAAGAAGAAGCCAGTAGCAACTCCATGAAAAAAGGCAGTAGATTTAATTAAACCTCTTAGCACTGGAGCAGTGAGAGGAGAAGATGTCCTGAAGGTGGTGGCCTTCAAACCACTCGGACAAGAAGCTTCCTTAAAAATGTCGGCACTGTGGCCGTGTCCTCAGGGTTAACAAACGCAGATGATTTAGGATCAAAGGCAAAATAAGTACTAATGTTCTTCTCATCACATTGCCCTGTTATTTGCTCTGTTCATTTTATACTAGGGACATCTCACTCTGATCTTTTCTGCCAATCTTATCTATGTTATAGGGCATTGAGACAGCTCAACTTTGAAGTAGTTCATCACAGGCAAGCATTTCAAAGTCTGTATAAGAATCATTTAAAATCAGCTGTTAACGATACACTTTTGACAGGTAGAGAAGCTGGTGGCTTGGGCATGGATGGATTGATATGAATATTGAGGTTGATATAGGTAATTCTGTATTCCTTTTGTTGGTTTTCCCAGGCTGATGTTTTTGTGGTGTGTGTGCTTATGTACATCTCTTTGACATTATTTGCTGTGGAGTCATGAGTCTGAAAGACAAGATCAAGTGATACATCCGATGCATCAGTCATAGGAAGCAAAATCCCACAAAAGCTGTGTTGTGCTTTGATGATTAAACTGAATAGCTCTGGGCTTCTTTAATCCCCGCTGAAATGCTTATTGATGGGTATGTTTTTAACTGTTCAAGTGTTCCTGCTTCAGAGGGGGATTTTCTATTCATATAGAGGAAGAGGCTAAACAAAGATGTCTGTAGGGATTTTTCAGTCTATATGTCTTGATTACCCTGGTCTGTTTGGCCAGTTTGCTGTGGAAATGATGGCTGTGATGCGGTGAGCTGTTTTGGTTTTCGAGGGAAATGGCTTCAGTGGGTGTACTGATCTTACAGAATGAAAATTGTTTGAAAATCGATAACTCTGCCTTTAACGTTAGTAACTTTAATATTTCATTTCTTACACTTCTTATCCTTTTTTTGCCTCACTTTTTCCATTGGTCAACTGAAATTGTTAAAAGCTGCCTTCGATAATGGCAGCTATCAATGATCAGTCAGTGTTGTTGCAGCACTCTGCACATTGAAGGTGCCCAGTGACAGCCTTGCTCTGGCTTCCGCTGCCGCTGCCAGCTGTGACCTCACGGGCATAGAGTTTCCCCCGTTCTGAGCCCTTCTGAAAGCATCTCCCGTAGATTCCTATGAAATACAGGATTCAAAGTTGGTAGTAGTCAGTGCTGTTAGAAGTGTTGCATTAGGATATATGCACCTCCTTCACAAAGTTTTTTTTTCACGTCTTGAAAACAAGATTTAAAAAAATTTCTTTTAAAAGCACTTTCTGGTTTCTTGCGCATTGTCATTTCATTCATATTCTGCAAAACCCTTTTCTGCATGTAAGGTATCTCAAGCCAGTTTGCAGCACTCTTTCTTCCCCAGTGCTGAACCTCCTTTGAGCAGAAGCTATCTTCAGTCTTGAATTTTGCAATGTTTTTTCAAAGCATAAAAAAATGCTCCTGGAACGTAGGTTGTATTCTCAAGCTTCCAGGAGTTAGGTAAGTCTACAGCTATTCTGTTTTGTCACTCTGACAGTGAATTTCCTCATAAACATATTGCCTGTCAACAGAATTTTGTAGGCAGAGCAAAATTGTCTTTAAAGTTTACCAGCCTATGCACAAATCTATTTCTGTCCTTTACTGGAATTATGAGATGAAAAATTAGTGACATTTATTGCTCGTTCTTGTCATAAGGAGTGGAGTTGTACATGGCTTAGATACAGCATTTTAATATTACCTTTCAAAATTAGACATTGGCATTATTTTTATGATAAATAACATTATTTTAAATTATCAGTTATTTATTCCATACTGTGTTACTGTTCTTTTATTTGACAAGAAATAGCTGTAGCCCTCACATGACTCTTGAAGTATAGGCCTGAGAGAATGGATATGGAAGATTTCTGAATCAAGTCGCCTGCTACTGCGAGCAATCTCAGCCTATCATTTCACATTTCAGCTTGTGAAATGTTTGAGCCTATTGTCTTAAAACTGAAGTTTTGGGTTGGTTTTGACATTCCTTTTTTCTTCTGTGCTGTTCAGAAATGACAAAGGCTGAACGTGATCCTGACTGGTGCCTGAACATAATACTGTGTGTTTCTGTGAGTGGTAAACTGCTCCCAGTCAATCTGTTTCAGTCTGCTGGCGTTAAACACCTCTTTTGGAGATAATTTGGCTTCGTGTCGTATCACTGTAGTTCTGTATCGTAGGATGTGATCGTTATCCACTTTGGGTGAAAGAGGACTCCTCCACCTTCTTGTCTCCCAGCTTGCTTCTCCTCATTTCTCTTTGTAAAAGCGTAATTAAAATCTTCCCTCTGTTCAGGAGTAATCTTAAAGTCATCTAATGATGTGCTTTATTGAGAGAAAAAGCTACAAGAAGATGAGGAAGTATTGCATAGATAATGGATTGTGGCATCAGGCTGCAAAGTGGTGCCATACGTAAGGCTGCTGCCCTACTTACTGATTTCATTGGCTGAAAGTTTTAATTATAGCTTTTTTTCTGGCTGGTGGCATGTTAAGTGCTTGAAATGTCAGGTCAAAGGCTGGGGGCTAATGATTTAACTATAAATAACTCCAAAGCTGTTATTTATACCTGAGAAAGAACTCAGGGTATTGTTACTTGTGTTTTCTGGGGGGTTTTTTACTTTGTTTAGGTTTAGGTTTTTGTTAGTTTTGTTTTGTTTTTATTGCAGCCTGGTCATGAAAATTTCATTGGGCGTAAGTAGAGGTTATATTTTAGACTGACCATTGCTTATGCCAAACCATTGAAAATAATTCCTGGCATGTTTTGTGCACTATCCAAGGTCTTTTGATCCTATTTTGCTTGTTACTTTCTTTTCAGTGTGGCATTGTCTTTCTTTAAAGTTTAATGACACGAGAGCCCTCTGCGGAGCCGTGACAGCAGCCTGGCAGGACTATCCCACCCTGACTGAGGGTCGTGCTGCCAGTGGTAGTGTGTCCAAGTGCCACATTTTCCCGGGGCGCGCGGCAGCGACAGCTCAGCCCCTACTGCTTTTGTGTTTGGGGGTGTTGTGTTCTGCTGTCCTTCCTCCTCCTGCAAACGTCGAGTGTGATCTTGGGCATTTTGTTGCGTTTTCCTTTCTCTCTGCCAAAAACAAGAATAATATGCTAGAGGATGGGCTCTCCAGTGTGTTAAAGCGAGACAATGGACTAATGTACTCCTGAAGACAAGAGCGGCTCTGAGCGGGGATGGCGCGCTGGCGGGGCGATGCGAGAGGGCTCTGCTGCCGACAGTGAGCGAGCCCTTTGTCTCTCATGGCTGCTGTAGCTGCTGCAAACACAAATGTTCATTGCAGAAGAGATGGCAGCAACGTTTTCAGCTTGCACAGTGCCAGTCGTATCTTCTCTTGGTGGATTTATGAAAAGTGTATGTGTTGACGTACTTATACAATAATATAATAATGGATCCCTTATTCCTGAACAGATGGAGGAGTGCTATGGAGAAGAGTTCATCTTCGTATGTTATGATGTGGGGGAAGGAAACTCTCGGCTAATTAGCAACAGTATTGCTAAGGAGAAATTATTTCAACCTTGTTTTTTTCATGACTGTCTCTTAAAACATGGAGCTCCCTACTCTGCAGCCCTCTGAAGAGATGAGTGTTTGCTTGCTACGGCTCCCGAACTCCCACAGAGGGACTCGGGACTGCAAAACCAGCCTGCGCTTTCTGCGCTTGCACCCGTGTCCTTCAGGGATGTGTCAGGTAGAACGAGACACGTGATCCTGCTTCGGCAGGAGGGTTGGACTAGATGACCCACAGAGGTCCCTTCCAACCCCGACCATTCTGTGATTCTGTGATTCTGTGATTTTGATATTCTTCTCTTGGCAATGGAGTTGGGTTTTTGTTGATGGTTTTGTCAGAGTCCTGTAGTACTGCGGTTGCGTTACTTTGTTTTCTGAAAGTCTGCTGTACTTTGGGAACTGAGGTAAAAATAAGCTTAGTCATCAGAGGATACATTTCATGGGACTGGAGCTTCCTGAGTCTTCAGTCTTCATATATATAATGATATTTAATACATGAAACAGAGCTGGTGATCTACAAATGAAAAGCTAGTTACAGCATTGCCCATCTCCTGTGTTAGGCAGCTCCTGAAATCAGACCAGAAGCTTCATGTTTTAGAATACTATAGGGTTTTTTTTCCTATTTGTAAGAGCACAGGAGAGAGCCCTGCCAGCCCTATGAAGAAATTGTCTCTGTTTTTGACTCGCTGCAGGAACTGTCTGTGTGAGAGGAAAATTGTTTGATATTGGTTTTCCCATTTAAGCCTAGATGTTGTGCGTTCGGCTGGACTTCTCCCACGCCCTGCCGCTGCTCTGTTTGACCATGAGGATCCGTACAACTCATGGCACCTCCTGATGTGCAGAGCTGCGGGCTGTCACTCGTGCACGTCTGCCTGATGCTAGTGGACTCTGGGAGGGAGAACGGGGAAGAAGCAAGAGTGTTTCTTCTTCCTTTCCCAGCTGGAAATCATCATCGCTACCGCAAGCCATCCCAGGCACCGCAGACCTCCCTCAGGAGTGCGCGGCAGGTCTAATGGCCACCGTAGCGAGTGGCCTCATCGACGGGCATTCTCATATTCCTGGGCCAAGGCTGGCATATCTGTGGGTTCAGCCTGTGTAACCCGGGCTGCACGCAACCCGGTATCAGTCTGAATATTACAATTTCCCCAAACTTTCCCGCTGAAAGTGACAGCTTGGTGTATGTGAATGTGTGAACTGTGCTGTAGTCATTCGCACCTATCGCATGTGTTAAATGGAAGTTGAGAACATAAAATTAGCTTGGTTTGATCTTTTTAACACTTCCCTATTAAATTTAAATCAGCGTTCAGCCATTTCAAGTAATTTGATTTTACCAAAATGCGGAAAATCTGCTTCAACCAATGGCTTTATTTGATTAAACGAATCCCACCTTGGCTCTCCCAGAGATGCGTCATGTAACCGGAGGCTCCTTCAGCCTACATCTTTGTGCAGCACGGAGCAGATGCTGGAGTTGTGCTCTGATCTGGGGGCTTGGCCATGTTCTTGAAGATAGGTAACAGCTTGAGAGTGACAACGTGATTTGTAATTTAGCTTCATAATTTCATCAGCAGCTTTTTTTTGACCATCTCAGAAATAGAACCCCAGATCTTCTGGAGGACCTTTAGGCTACAGAAACCACAAATAGTTTTTCCGTGCATATTTTTTCGCTTCCCCTGCATAGCATTTACTGATGGCCTCAGCAGGCGTTTGGAGGCTGTGCAGACTGTGTATGTGCTGCCTGAACGTGTGCCTGCCTGAAAATTCATTCACAGTTACTGTGCTGTAGGTGCAGCCTGGTCTGGGGCTTGGCTGTACTTTATGTGTTCCAGCCCCAGCTCTGTAAAGCTTTGGGGTAAAATTTATTCCTTCTTTCTCCACTTTCCAGTATATAAGATAGAGTTAAGCTCACTGAGCTCATAGAAGTATTTTGAAATATCATTTGTTTTAACTTCTTTTGCTTTGGAAATATAAAATACTGTCTAGAGCATGTATGGTCTTTATTTTAAAAGATTCAGGCTATATAAATGCTAATTTCTACCCCTGTTGTTTTGTAGTGTGTTTATTAGTCATACAGTTGGAATTTATGGATAGAGCCCTCTTTGAGATGAGAGAAAATTGTTTTACTAGCAAATGGAGATTATTTTTTTTAAGTGAGAAGAAATTACTTCACAACAAAGGGATCGTCCTCACTCCAGAGCTGCTATTTGTGTCCTGAACAGCCCTGCTTGAATTTTTCAGATTCAGAACATTTCTGGGAAAACCGGTGGTTAGATCAGAAGGACGAAAGGTTTCTGTTGCTGACTCTGCTGTTCATTTCTCTATCTGTAAGATGTCATTAATGATCTTTACTAATGAGCACTCATAATTTAGTGGAGTGCTGTGTCACAGACTCTGGGTAGAAGTAGCTGCAGAAGCACGTAGTGAGTAGTGGTAAGAGGTACTTCACTGTAGCCAGGTTCTCTAGAGCAGCTCTGCCAGCTGGCTGGGCTGCAGCGCAGCATCCATCCCGGCCAAGCATCCTGGTCGCGGGCGGTCCCATCGGCCGTTCCGGCAGCTTGATCACTAACAGCCTTGTTTCTGCCATGTGCATTTACATTATTGCCGTATTGCTAACACTTATGGTGGAAGGGTTGTTGCCAAGCTGGGGACACAAAAAATAAGTGTCCTTGAAAAAACAGCTGGCAATTAACATGTCTTTGTGTTTCAGAGATGAGCGAAATCAGTCAATCATTGTCAGTGGGGAATCTGGAGCAGGAAAGACCGTCTCTGCTAAGTATGCCATGAGGTACTTTGCCACGGTCAGTGGATCTGCCAGTGAAGCCAATGTTGAGGAGAAAGTCTTGGCCTCCAATCCCATCATGGAGGTAAGAAAGCTTCTGCAGTAACCCCCACCCTCCAGGTGCAGTTGTTATTCTGGGGCTAGTATAAGCATTCAACAGAGAGAGGAATCCATACTTTTTTTTAAGGATCAAAGAACCTAGAACAAATGTATTTTAAAATTTTGTTTTTAATCCATTTACCAGGAGATGCTTTAGGCATCATTTTTGTAGTGTTTATGAAAGATTGAGAGAAGACGGGAGGTAATGTTTCAGTATTGCTACTGTATTTCACATAACAAAGTAATTTTTAGATGAATATTGCTTTGAACCTATTCAGCTTTGTAACACTGGTAGTTCCCAGACTGCTGGCCAAATGCTACTGCAGAAGACTGGTTTTGTGTGTAAAATTCCGAAGAGGATTAAAACTTCTGGTCTTACCCACCAAACATGTACATGACACAGAGGGGACAGGCAGATTAGACTTCTAAGTGAAGAGAGTTGTTGAGTGATGGAAATGTTCAATTTTAGGAAACGTGGTTAGGGAAGATAGACTGACAGAGCAAAGTTATATGAGATGCACACAGTTTCAGAGGGGAAAAACATGACAGAAGACATAATTTTTCTATAACTAGCTCAGACTAATGTTTCAGTTCTGGAAATTTATGTAGCTAATTGTAGTTAAGTCCCAAAGCCAGTGGCTTGGGAGTGTAGTGCTGGCAACAGACTGCGAAATAACACGTACAGCTCCCTCCTGCTTCAGGACCTGTGCTCTCCAGGAAGCTCAGAAGACACTGTCATTCTGATGTCATGGCCAAAACATTCATTCGGCTCATCTGAGTTGTTTTTTGTGTCTTTGCCTACATGTGTAGATTCAAGTTGTAGCTGAAGTTAAGGAACTGTGCTAAGAAATGATTCACAAGAGAGAAACAGTCTTGGGGGAATTCCTTGAGAGAAGTAGCGCTGCCCGTAGGCACACAAATGTGCATGCTGATGGACAACCTAAGAAAATGTGTTGGGCAACTGATGCCTTGGTAGATGTTTAGCATCTTTGTGCAGTAGTGTGAAGTATTAGTAGAGAGAGATTAGTAAATGGAGTGTACGCAGTGAAATGTGAAATGCAAAATGCTGCTATTGTTTTCTTTCTCAGATATTTTTAAAAATGAACTGTGTTTTATTCCTTCTTTCCTCCTGGCATGAGGAGTTCATGATACTCAAACTATAGCTGTCCCATCACAGTTGTGTGTGTTCTGTCACAAGGTAATTGTGCCTGGTTTGCAGTGCTGTGTGGTGTTTTGAAACTGCTCTGGGGTTTAAAACAAGCTGTGCCCTGATGGGCAGTGGGCTTTGCTGGCGTGGGATCCGACTGTCCAGCTGTGGGAGCAGGCCAGGTGAGCTGAGCCTTGTCTTGAGCTGCCCCTGCCCCAGCGGGCGCAGCCTGGGCCCTGGGAGCAGCAGTGGCTTTGATCCCAGAGGAGTCCATCCATGGCTCCCGCGTTTGCAGCGAGTGTCACACTATCCTTGGCCACGTTGAGGTTTGGTGCGTGGCTGACAGGACCAGGGGTGCCCAACACCCCTTCTGCCTTCCCCTGCATGCCACCAAGGTGGTACCTGGGGCCAGGCAGGCAGCCGCGTCCTCCCCGCCTGCCTGTGAAGTGACAGCGACAGTGAGAGACTCTGCAGGACGGGTCTGCAGCTTGCTGCTGGTTTGCTGGGTGAAGTACAAACCAGCTACAGGTTTCCCTGGGACACTTTGTTTGTGTGGTCTCCAAGCCTAAACCACACATCCTTCTCTCTCGCTTCTTGTACCCCACCTCCCAGTCAGCGGCCATCAGCTCACCACTGGTTGTCTGAATTAATTTCCAAAGCAAGGAAATTTAAATTGAGGACTAGAAATGAACTTACCATCAGTACCGTTTTTATCCATGAAAAAACAATGATGGTGCTTTATTTTTATTTTCTAGGGATAACAACAATTTCATGAACCTGAGTATATCTAAAATTTAATTATTTTAAACATTGTTACAATTGGATGAAAGTTATCCTTGTAACTTCAAACAGTTGAACTTTAAATAAGCTTTAGAGTGAGTGTTGTGAAATCTGGTGTTGAGACAGACTCTGGGATAGCAAAAGTAGAAACACAAGTTAGCCCATATAGATTAGGAAGAAAATGAGTAATTCATTTTAGAAACAGGAAACTCCTCATTTGCTAAGATGGTTATAAAATCTTAGGAGCAGAAAGTAATTTTATTTTTTAATTGCTATTTGGACAACCTAAACAGCATTTTGTGAGCTACCATCATTAGTGTCAGAATTTCACATCATCTTTGCCTACTAAATACTCTATAATATCAAGAGACCACTGCACATTTCTGGCAACTATTTGAATAATTAGTTTTGTAGTCAATAGCTATATCCAGTTTTCCTATTGCAAATGTTAGAAATTGTCAAGTCTTAAAACACAGCTTTATATGTAATTTCCTGCCTCTCATTCTTGGTTACCCCGTATAGCTATGCAAATTGTAGAGCTTCCTATGTACTCTGGTAAGCAATCTTATAATGCCAAAGACCTCCTTAACTGTTTTTACAATGCCTTGCAAAGTAATAATTGGTTTCTGAAAATATTGCAATATTATATTGCTATCACCACCAACAAAATATATCACAGTAGCAATAATTTTAAAACACACGAAAGGCAGTTGGAGTATGTTCAGTTTGAGTGAATTCAGTATTTCTTCAAACTGCAGAGATGCAATTTGCTCTTACATCCTTGACAATGACTGTTCATCTGATAGCCCCTCTGACATCTGCTCGGTCAGGCGTGCGTGCGGCTGCTGCTGTGGTGGGCTTTCTGAGAGCCCAGTCCCCGCTGCCCGTGCTGTGCCCTGCTCGCCCTTACCCGTTCACCCGCCTCTGGTTTGCAGGTCTGGAATACCCATACTCAGCATTGCTATGGGGTCCCGTTTGTTTTTCCCAAGCTTCATTTCAGTGCAGGGTTCCTATGGGTGACTATGTGAACTAGGAAACTAGGGCATAGCTACAGCTCTGCGCTCTTTAGTTACGGTGCGCTTCAGAGTTAGGTACTTGATAACGTAGACACAGCGGCGTGTGATGAAAGGCGGTGTGCTGTATCCGAATTACTCCGAAGGCCATTCCTTCTGATACAGAGATATCTTTAGGATTTTTCTGGAAGGTGAATTGCTTTATGATGACTAAACCATGATCTAATTGGGAAGAGAAAATGCTTTGCTTTGAACTTCATCATGTTGTGATTTGCATGCCTCAAAGTTCTGGTATTTCCAGCTGCTACCCATCACGGTCTGAATCCTAACACTGATGAGGTAAGGCAGAGGTGCACCAAGACCATTTAGAAGCCACGGTCATCATTTGCCCTGGACATCCTGAGACCAAGTACTATGGAGGAAATACATTAAATATTGTTTATTCTGTATGAAGCTGTATTGAATTAATCTAAGCATGTTAGACACATAGGGCAGCGGTGAAGGCTGTCTCTGAGTCAGTAATCAAGCTGCTATGGAAGGGAGATGGTTTCAGGCAAATGATGTGAGTCAGTACATGTTAATTTTTAGATTATATTTAGGCACACAGTAAATTTTTAACAGTGATGTGTTTGCAGAAGTAGTTTGGAAATGGGATTGATTATAGAGGAGTAATAATAATAATAATAATAATAATGATAATAATAATAAACAACCATTAGCCAGACAGAAGATAAGGACTGTTTGCTGGACTGTGGGTTTATGATAGGTAGACTTACAGAGGTTGCAAGTACTATACACATATCTGTTCACATACATAGATGAATATATACAGTGTGAAATAATTTTATAGTTTTATTAAACCCTTCGAAGAAATCTGGGTGTATGTGAGCATTCTGTTAGACTCTTTAATTCCTTTTAAAAGACTTCAGAGAGCAACAGAGGATTTTTAGCTGGAAAAATGGACTATGTGGCAGTGAAATCATTGCTAGGAAGATCAGCTCCAGATCTTGCGTCAATGAAATAACCGTATTTTGAACTAACTTGCTGGACAGGCGGAGATCATTCTTTATTAAATTCTTGATTATTTTGAAACCAGGACAAAATTAATATTGTTAAGTGTTTATGAGCCATGTATGTGATTAAATAGATTTGATGATTTCTAAAAGCTGTTTAACCTTTACAATATTCCCTTGTTTCAGTCTATTGGAAATGCCAAAACTACAAGGAATGACAACAGCAGTCGCTTTGGGAAATACATTGAAATTGGTTTTGATAAGAGGTATCGAATCATTGGTGCTAACATGAGAACTTACCTCTTGGAAAAATCAAGAGTGGTGTTTCAGGTAATACTCATGCAGTCTTCTTATGGTATATTTGTGTGACTGTGCTAAAAACAAAAGCTATTGCTTGCCGATACTAGGTACCTCTCCCAAGAGACGGCTGTAATAGTGTATTTGCAATATAGCAAGGTGCATTATTTGTAGTTGTAAAATGTGTATTGAAAAGGCTGCGTATTTAAAAATGAAATACCTTCAGTGCTGTACTAGATAGGAGTTTGTGCTTACCATAGTATTACAGAATAGGGCTTCAAAACGTAGCAGAAATACCACTCATGCTCAAGAAGAGGTCTCTGTTCTGGTTTGAAAGGCTGCTTAGTTCACTTTCAATCTCTTGTTAAAACCCACTGCTATCGCAATAATTAGGAGGAAGTCTTAATTGCCATTATTTAGGCAAATGAGAATATGTAATTTCATCTTTCTTGAGCTATCTTTGTTGTGGTATTTCATACTTGAACTGATCCACAGCCTTTTTCTCTCCCACACTTCCTCTCCGTCTTTGCCTACCTTATAGTCTAGGGCTTAGTAAAAATGGACTTGTCCTTGACTAAAGGTTATAAATTCCCTAAAGGTATAAAAAAAATAATTAAAGTTTGCATTGTATACTAGTATTACATGAAGTAATGTTGTATATTTTAAAAAGAAGAGATACTTCTTGCACATGGTTTAGCTGAGAGTCCTTTTCTGGGTTTTTTGGGTGTTTTGAAGTTACAAAATTTAGAGTGCTTAAGTTCAGAATTATGGTGTTATTAGTATGGTATTACTATTCTAAGCTGTGTCTGTCCTTCATTTTAAAATTCCAGCTTTGCCTTGGCAAGAAAGATACTCCCTTCACCAGCTTACTATAAATGCTGAGGCGAATGGTATTAGTTATTTTTGGAAAAAAGAAAAGCTTTTAAGTATGATCATTTCACCCACCCATAGAATCCTGATCTATATTTAGTAGTAATCCACAGTTCTGAAAAACGAAATCAAGCTTTTTTTTTTTAAAATGAAAATGTCTGCATGCTTCTTGCTGTTGAAAATGGATTAAATTAATCAAGAAGGAAATGATAGATGCCGATTTATGTTTCATTTTTTCATGCGGCTTCTATGCCCTTAAAGCAATGCTGGAGAAGGCATTAAACATGGTAGTTCTTTTCTAGTCGTGGATATTTCTGGCACTTGTTAAGTTGTCAAAAATAATCAATTCCTTTCTTTTTAAAGGCAGAAGAAGAGAGAAATTACCACATCTTTTACCAACTATGTGCCTCTGCAGCGTTACCTGAGTTTAAAACTCTACGGTTAGGTATGAAATTCACATTCGTTGTGTTGTGCAACTGGAGGTACAAAGCAGCATCTCTGAGCTTTTTGAGCCATAGAATCACAAGAAGAATTGCTGGCTTTTAAATTCTAAACGTTCAAACCTTCAAATACTAAAATAAGTTGAAAAAAGTCGCAGATCTCAGACTTTGTATTTTTTAGATAAACTGAAAGTAACAGAGCTGTTTATTCAGTACACTCTAATACGTTGCAGTTGTAATCACTAGGACTTACTATGTCCTGGATTCCAGAGTAGCTTTCCAGTGGCAAGGGTGAAATTCTCTTCTTCTTCTCTTCTTCTCTTGATCCTTTAAAATCTTTTTTTCCATGCCTCCGGCTACTAGGAATTTTAACGTTTCTGGTATAAACACTTGAAAAGCTTATTTTGCATCTGCGTACCTTCAGTTGGGCTGTTACCAACAGTTACTTTACCATCTCTGCTAACCTGATCACAAAACTGATAACTGAAATTTTTAATTTTTCAAATTAAGATTTTGATGAAGGAAAGGTTTCTCATTTAACAGGAACTCGTACTTTGTAAAAGACACACATTGTGATGACCTTGGGACAGGCAATCACCTCATCATTTTTAAAATTCAATAGAAATTTCAGTGCTTCTTGTATACTTTTAAAAGTTAGCTTCATAGTGGGAAAACTGCACAGCCTGTCAGTGCTGATTTCTGAAATACCATTCTGGTTTTGAAGTGTATCTCTGCTCTTCTACACCATCCTGGCACATTTAGGATTCACATCTGCTGACACAGAAAAGAAGGGAACTGATGTAATTATAGCTAAAGAAGCCTATTTAGCAGACTCCTCTTTCAGCGTTCTTGAAACTTTAGCAGATCAGAAGAAAAGGAGTCTGTTACTGCAGCTGGAAGCATGGCCACTGACATCGTAGAATTTTACACAGTACCCAGGAGAGCCACTGCTCTCCCGGTGCAGCCCAGGGGTGTCCCCAGAGTGGGATGAAGCTGTCAGTTTTCCAACCACAACTTCTCAGCCAGAGCAGATCGCAGATACTCATCAGACTGAACCAGACTGGAAATTAGAAACGAGAAGAAAATGGGCAAAACAGGATTTTTTAAGTATCCTGATGCAAGAATATCTGCCACATAATCTCAGAGTGGTGCTGCTGTCAACTCTGCGCCTACCCCTTGGGTGATTGGCTCAGATTTGGAGAGTGATTGCTTCCAAAGTGATCATTCTGCAGCTGTGGAAGTCTGAAGCAAGGTTAGGTAGAGAATATGCTTGAGGGCCTATTGTAGGAATCAGGTAGCTAAAGAGTACTTATTTGCACTGTTAAATCTTGAAAAAATTCTTCTCCGGAATAAGTGGGTCCTATGAGCCAGGAGACAAAAATATACTGACAAAAATATATTTCAAATCATGGATTCTTCCAAGAGCAACTTAATCATTATACCGCTTTATAGATGTGCTGTGAATTTCTGCATGAATGTGTGTGAAAGATTTGTTTTTTCTCTTGCAGGGAATGCAAATTACTTTCACTATACGAAGCAAGGTGGAAGCCCTGTGATTGATGGTGTCGATGATGCCAAAGAAATGGTAAACACCAGGCAGGCCTGCACTTTGCTAGGTAATTTGTAAAACACAATCATATCCCAAATCCGATAGACTAGCAAGCATTTTCTATGTTGTTGGTGTGTATTTTCTTCATACTCTGTTGTGTTTAAAAACAGGAGTTTGATAGACTTTGGGACTGAGATACTTTTTATTGCATTAAGAAGGTATTTAAATTGCAGTGGAGTCACACACCTAGTGTAGGAGTAAGACACGTTATATGAACCTAAATAAGTAGTAGATTCCTGTGGTGTAGCTTGGAGGTCACTGAGAAAGCACTTTGAAACAACAAATTGTACAGCTCATTTTAATGGATCTTTTTTGCTTCTGGTTGTAAAATGTTTTTAATAGAAGTGGAGCCAAGCAGTACTTCCAAGTCCAAATTCTCTGGAAGAAGAACACGCCCCGGTGGCAGTTTTTCTCTTCCTAATAAAATTTTTTCATCTACTTCAGCTGATGGCTCTTTACTTCTCTCTCCATTCAAAACATTTTATTCATCATTTTTCAGGGATTAGTGATTCCTACCAGATGGGAATTTTTCGAATCCTTGCTGGCATCCTTCACTTGGGCAACGTGGAGTTTACGTCTCGGGATTCTGACAGCTGCACCATTGCTGTGAGTAGTAAATGAGCTGAAGGGCATGGTTTCTACTCAGAGAGTTTCTGCCTTCTGCTTGTGTGCAGGGACCTTTTCTGAGAAAGAGTAACAATACAAAGACGCAAGCAGTGTGTTTATTTCTAATTTGTTAACATTTTCACAGTTCTTTTTGCAGATGAATTCAACTTTGCTCAGTTTAGAGCCTTCAGACAGTACTCCCTCTGCAGTACAACAGTGGCTGCCTTAATTTCATTTCCAAACTGTAATTGACCTGTCCTAGAAAAGTCTACTAGACAGGCTAGCTTTGAAGTCCTGGGCCGGTGTGTAGATCTTCGTATTCTTACAAGAATGCATTCCCCACCCACTGTAAATGCTTTGCAGCATGTTTTTTCTTAATGCTAAAACTGGCCTAAACAATTGTGAAGCAAATGCTTCTCAAAGTCTGCTGGGATGGCTAGACAGCATAGGATATATGGGTATGGTTCGTGTGACTCATCTAAGTTTCATGGTCTTTTCAGTCTGTTTTTTGCCTTTGTGGAGGTCAGCAATGAGCACTGCATAGTCTGATCTGAAAAACCCCTCCTCATTCAGTGAGGGCCAAGGCGTTTTACTGAAGTCCATATTCTGGAGATGAGAAACAAAAAAGATCTGGCTTGTCGCTGTCTGGAAGCATGGCCACAAGCGACCAGTTTCTCCGTTTGCTTTTCCTTGAACGTCTGCTGCTGGACTACACAGCCTTCATCTTTCTCTCTCTTCAAATAATAGCAACAGTTTCAGGGTTTTTTCCTCATTTTACTGTCAGTCACTTTCTTAGTAATCTGCAGTAGCAGTTCCTGGAGCTGAGGCAACAGGTCCTTCACCAGGCCGTAGCTGAGCAGTGTGCCTGGTCTGACACCATCTGTCTGTGGGATCTGATGGATAGCTGCTCTGAAACCACAGCAGTACTGTGGCTCTTTGCTGTGTCTTCAAAAGGTTTTCACTACAAAGAAAGTGTCATTTAATGATCGCAGGTAGAAAGCTGATGAGCCCCAGGACATGATGAGACAGCCTGTGTTGTAATGGGTATCATCTCCAGCGCAGGAATCCCACTGAATGAGCTAGTACAAAGCTGCAAGTTCCTGTGCAATCCCATCCCTCTGTGGTGAAGCTCTAGCAGGAGGCAGTGAATATCTGCTCAATGGCATCCACCAGCTGAGCCGTGCTGTCCTCTGACGACAGCCATGTCATTGCAGAGCTCTGTCGCCATGCAGACGGGTCTGCCTGGGGAGTTCTGGCGCGGTGATGCAATGGTGGTGCTTCAGGGAGCTCAGCGAAGGGCTCCGCGTGCTGCTGCTGTCCGAATGAATCAGTTTGTTTAATGCCAGCTTGAGCAACCCCAAAGTGACACTCTTTTGTGCAGTGTTCATTATTATTATTACTTTATTATCGCCTTCTGAGCCAGTTAAAGTAGTATAGCTAAAGTGAAAGAAGACATACTCAGTTAACTGGATTTTGGAGGTGTAAGAGCACTGCCATGGGATCTGTAAGGACTGGAAGGAAGAAGCCTCAGAGAAGTCAGAGGGACGTGGAAATAGAAAGAGAAAGCTGCTGTACCCTGAAGCTACCGGGCATGTAGTGACAGTCCTCTGTAATCTGTCCTTGTCAAGATGCTGCTTGTCAGCGGCTGTTGAGCCACCGAGTGCGAAGTGAACGTGATGAGGAGGTAGTGGTAGGGGAGTTCCTTAGGAGGAGAGACCTGTCTGTCGCTCTTCATTTCTAGGTGTCGGTTTGCTTGTTAGTCACGAGGTGTAGTATCTTACCTCACTGAGTGGTAAATGCACTGCAGGGATTTTTGTGCAGAAATCTTATATACCCATCTCAGTGTGCAGGCCTTGCTAGTTGATTTTACCTGATAAAGGTCGATTTTTTCACTTGTACAGTCCAATTTGAGAACACGATTTGTGTGCTCCAATCCCTTAATGTTTGTCTCCAGCATTCACTGAGAAAATACTGTGTTAAGTACTGAGACCAGAGCACTGAAGCCCTTCCACACTTCTTCCTCTTTGTTCTCGGCTTGGGCTGCGATGCCCAATGCCCGTCACTCCCTGCCGTGGATGTGTATGAGCAGACGAGAGCACCGCTCAGGAGCTGTAGTCCGTTCTGTCCCCAGCACCCGGCTGATGTCCTGTCCTCTGCATTCCTCTAGCTTCTTAGTTCTATGAATTCAAAATACCAAGTCCATCCCTGCAAAGCTAGGTGATTCGTTTTTGTGACGGTTGCAGGCTCCCTGTGTGGGGCTTTTTGGTGAACACAACTATAGTAAAGTGCCTTTGGGGAAACTGTGATTCGCGAATGTACTTCAGTGATGTGAATGTGAGAAGTGGGTAGGGAACTTGTTACGTTTTGAAGGGGGAAGAGCTAACGAAGCTGCTGTTGCTGCTCCTTGTTGGATCACTGCAGGCAGGCAGTTCTGCTGATCGCGTGATTGCATGTGTGCTATTGGTAGTACTATTTCAGGACCTGATGAGATTGTTTTTATTAGCCCAAGCACGAACCCCTCACCATCTTCTGCGACCTCATGGGTGTGGAGTATGAAGAGATGGCCCACTGGCTTTGCCACAGGAAGCTTGCAACTGCCACCGAAACCTACATCAAGCCAATTTCTAAACTTCATGCCATCAATGCCAGAGATGCCCTTGCCAAACATATCTATGCTAATCTCTTTAACTGGATTGTAGATCATGTGAACAAAGCTCTTCACGCTACTGTAAAACAGCATTCTTTCATTGGAGTGTTGGACATCTATGGGTGAGTCTTTTTGTCAGAGATATGGCACCTCTTATGTAATTATCTTACTCCAAAGCATCTTTGTCTTTATCATGTAGTGCTGTGAGGATTACACAAACCCCCCCCAACCCTCAGCAGCTGCTTATTCCAGCTGAAGGAAGGAGGTGTTTAGATTTGACATGCTAGCTAAGATCTTTGTCTTGACTTTCAGGTTCGGCATTTATAGTGGAATTTCAGACTTTTGCTGTTGGTAGTTCCTTTATGTACTGCACTGGGGAAAGTTAGAAGGGAATTGTCATCTCGTGGTTCCTCCAGGGTGGCACTTCTAGAGAGGACGAAGATAACTAACAGGAACTCCAGGAACAGCAGTCCCTTCCCTGTGTTCCTCATCCCTGCCTAAAGAGGGAGCATCTCTGAGTTGCCCACATACTGCAATCTGCCGTTTCCCTGTGTGCTTCGTTGCTTGATTGTGATTGTTTGTGCCTGGAGTAATGCGATGAATTTGACTGGAGGGAGGGAATTTAAAACTGTGGGGTCATTTAGTCTGTTTTTTTCACTGCACTAGTAATTTTGAGTATCTGCATATTTTTAGATTTGAGACATTTGAAATCAACAGCTTTGAACAGTTCTGTATCAACTACGCCAATGAAAAACTGCAGCAGCAGTTCAATATGGTAAGTAGGAAATGACTGGCATTTCCTCTTCCCTTTCCCCTCACCCAAGTCCATTCTGCTAATTGGGTCCCCAGTGGGTACGATGAATTCCTTCAGTCTATTAACCGGCTGTCCTGGCCGTGGGCTCTGGGGGATGGGGGGAGATTGGCTGTCTCCTAGAAATGCCTATGACTAACTGCTGCTCTGGGACTATTTACAATTCCGATCACAGTAACAATTATAAGACAGGAGCAGTGTTTGGCAATTAAGACCCCGAGATTGCCTGTCAATGAGAGCACCGCGTGGATGAAGTTGGAGTTAGCAGTGTCTGCGCGAGCTCCAACGAGAGCCCGTGCGCGGGCAGCAGAGAGCAGGGCTTCGCTGCCGGAGATCTGCCACCCTCGCAGCCTCTCCTGGCGTTGGTTTTTGAGGGTTTTTCAGCTGAATCCTGAAGTTCACGACTGACGTGTGGCAAGAGGCGCCTCTCCCCCCTCCTCCAGAGAGATCACGATTCTCAGCCTCAGTGACGTTCGTAATTATGTGTCTTACCTGCATAATGATGAGGCAAGTTATTTATGTCAGGTCTGTTGCTAGGCTGTGCTGCAGCACGGGAATAGCTTTGAACTCTCTTTCCGGGCATACCCCCATGGCAGCATGTGCTCACAGGACGGGATCCCCCCGTGCCGTTGTCCATCCCGGTGGCAGGGACGCGTGTCGGGGAGTAAGCGGGGTGCTGGAGTGGAGGCTGGGCTTTCCACCCCGGCGTGTCCTCTCCGTGCTGGTAGTGCCATGGCTGGCTTCAGCTTCGTGAGCGGGATGTCCTAACTGCGAAGTGCAATGTGTGTCGGAGTTTTCTCAGCTCAACAGCAAAAATCTAGTCACCGTAAGAACAGTAAGGGTTTGCTTCTTTGGTGAAGATCACTGTCCCCATGTTCCCTTCCCTCTTGGGCTGTTGCTGTAAGCACTCATCTCACGAAGGATGGAGTGACGGGGCTTCTGTGTTGATGCCCTGCCAAACTACCAAACCCAGTGGTGGTGGACACAGACCCATTGCACTGCCGTGCAGGTACACAGGGTGAAAGCTGCTTTAAATTAAAGCCCTGCGTCTGGTGGCAGCCAGTAAGTCTTTGTGTGTCGCCCAGGGTGGCCCAAGCTGGGCTGAGGGCAGGCAGCTTGGGGACAGCCCGGCTGAGGGCAGGTGGCTTGGGGACAGCCTGGCTGAGGGCAGACAGCTTGGGGACAGCCTGGCTGAGGGCAGGCAGCTTGGAGACAGCCCGGCTGAGGGCAGGTGTCTTGGGGACAGCCCGGCTGAGGGCAGGTGTCTTGGGGACAGCCTGGCTGAGGGCAGGTGGCTTGGGGACAGCCCGGCTGAGGGCAGGTGGCTTGGGGACAGCCCAGCCGAGGGCAGGCAGCCTGGGGACAGCCTGGCTGAGGGCAAGTGGCTTGGGGACCCCCCCGGCCCCCACTTACATCTCCACAGCCTGCCTGGCCTCCCCTGGCCACCCGCAGCCTGTGAGGAAAATCAGGTCTGAAGACGTTTTTCACCACATAATTGCTAATTCCTCTACAGTGAAGAAACGGTTTTATGTTTTCTTTCAGGACTTAGGTTGGATGTGATTCGCCAATAAACCGCTGCCATTGGCTTTCCAGTCAGGAATTAGCTCGGCATGTAACGCAGCCGTTAAGCGGCGGGGTGGGAATTGCTCCCTCGGGCGCCATTAAGGAGTGCTGCTTTGGAAAGGATGGCATTTAGTTAATGAAGTAAAAGGGATAAACCCTTAGTTGCGGTGGTTTCCCACTGCCAGGCAGATGTGTGCCAGAGAGCTGAGAGGCATTGGAGCTCGAGGTGGCCGAGGCCAGCTCTGCCATGTTGTGGGCACCCCGAGCCCTGCCCGCGCCGCTGCGCTCGCTGCCTGCTCGGGTGCACTCCGAGCGCGGTCCTGCCTGTCCCTGCAGTCAGTACGCAGTCAAATTCAAATAGCAGATAAAACGTCATTTAAAATAACTGGAGTCAGCAGTCTTTTTGTTTTTAAAAAGAGTGCTTGTGCTATGAAGACCAGAGTTTGGCTGTTTAATATCTTATTTTTTCCTGAAGTTTTAATTCATCTCCCATGCATATTTCATTAAAGCTGTGCAGGCTTTTTGTGATAATATTTTTGAATACATATACAACTACATTGTTACTTATCTTTGTACCAGATAAATCTTCCACAAAACTTTGCTTAAAGGATTTCTTGTGCTAGTATTCCTGGAGTCATTCTTGCAGGTTTTTGCTGACGGATAAATTTTAATGCAATGCGTCATTTTAGAAAAAAATCAGCAGCCATTTAAAAGAAAATGGAGCCCCGTTCTTTTACATGGAAACACGAAAGTATTTATAGTGAAATTTTACTTGAAATAGAGCACTATCCATAACTTCATAAACGCGTGGCACATTCCATTTTATAAGGTGCTGTTCCTGCACTTGAGGCTTTTTCTGGGTTTTGTGTTGATTTTTTTATAAGAGAAAAGAACTTATAGTAAGATAGGAAAAAATAGACCTTATTTGCAGAGAATATGGATGGGTGATTTAATTTAGTCTGTTGTTTTTAGGCCAGAAAAAAAGGTTAATTTATTTTTCATACACTTACTTGTTAAAGGGTTTATTCGGTTGAGCTAGTGTCACTTGACAGCCGGGATTAATGTGCCAAGATGAATTCAAGTGAGAGTTCGATGTATTTATTCTGCATTTTATTTCACAGAAAACTGTTTTCTTTTTGCTCTGTAGCATGTCTTTAAGCTGGAACAAGAAGAATATATGAAGGAACAAATACCATGGACCTTGATTGATTTCTATGACAATCAGCCTTGCATCAACCTCATAGAGGCCAAGATGGGAATTCTGGATCTGTTGGATGAGGAGTGCAAGGTGCGTTTAAGGCCTCGCATAGAGAAAGAGGTCATCAGCCGTCCTGCTTCTGGGGCCTCAGAGGGAAAAGTCGTCTGCATACAGCCATCATTTTGACACTCTGCTGTTGAAAGGATTTGGAGAACATACACACAGAACTGGCAATTACAGGAGGAGAAAAAATGGGTTTAGTCATGCTTTTTTTTTGCCCTCCTCTCCATCATGTATCTGTTTCTGGGCCTCTGATTAACCTTTGTTTTGACTCTGGCAACTTTCTCTTTCCCGAGTGCTGCTAGTGCAGTCTTTGGTCCTGTCAGATTTCTCCAAATTGCCTGTCGCTTGGTGTCTCACCTTTTGCCTTTATCTTAGTTTAATTTATTCCAAGCCACATACAGGGGGGATGGCATGTGGTGTCTGCTTCAGTGAAAACGCAGCTTGGGGTTCTTGTGTATCCCAGAGCACCACAGGCAATCTCTAGTGGGGGTGGCTGAGTTCTGAGCCGCTGCAGTGCTGCTCAGTCAGGTAACACCTCTTGGATCCCTGCCGCCAGGTGTGCGACACTGGAGGCGTTACGAGCGTCGTATGTGCCACGTAGCAGCTGCATCCGCTGCTGGGCTGCCTCCAGTCCAGAGCATTAGAAAGGCCAGTGCACAGCTGGTTACTGGCTTCCTCGCTTATGGCAGTGCTGGAAATCCAAAGAGTTGGAGTTCGAAAGCAAACCACAAAGTATTGTCCCTGGTCTTCTTAGTTTCTTTTGCTACTGATAAGTTTTCAAGACATTTTAAATAGGTGTGTGTTCTCTTCTGTAGATGCCAAAAGGCTCAGATGACACTTGGGCCCAAAAACTGTACAATACTCATTTGAATAAATGTGCCCTCTTTGAAAAACCACGTTTGTCAAATAAGGCTTTTATCATCAAGCACTTTGCTGACAAGGTAAGGACTTTTCCTCTGGTATCTTTCTGTGGCTGGTGCTGCTGAGCGTGTGCGCGGGAGGGGATACTGGGGTGGGCAGCTGTTGCAGGCAGCGGCTGAGCAGCAGCATCCCTTGCTGTGCTCGGCTTCTTGCAAAATGTGTGCCTGCCTGTACACCCAATCAGGAGAAGAGAGTTGACCTGGCAGCTGTGCAGAGCTAGGAACACAAACAAGAGCTCCTGGCTCCTGTCGCATGCTGTAACCACTAACCATCCTTTTTCAAAACATGACAGCTTGGTGTGTTTGCAATTCACAGCATAATCGTATCAATTCCAGTTGTGCTGTAGAAATACACAGAATAGAAAATCATGTATCTCACCCTAGTTTTAGCTAAAGAGCAACAGTCAAATGATGTTGGTCTTGCTGCCATCTTAATGTGTGAAGAGGAAAGAGGCTAACACGGCCCTTCTCATCGCTGGAGCAGCCTGTACTGCTCCCACCCTCGCCTCTGCTCATGGGTGAACAGCCATGTCTAGGAAGCTGGGCAAGGGGTCTCTCTGGAGTGCATGCTTTGGTTGGCACCATGCTGCATCATCAAACGGAGCAACGCCTCACGTTAAAGGAGAATAAAAAATTTTCAAATCCCACGTAATGTCGTTGTCCTGTTAAACAAAGATGCTGCCTTACAATATTGTCAGCTCTGTTGAAAGTTTGGAGAGGCTCTGGGCTTCTTATCAGTAGGTCTGTTCGTGCTCACGTGGGGGATTGGAGGCCTTTGTTTGCCTCCGCTTGCTTTCTCGCAGGTTCTTGAATTTAGGCGTAGAAGAGGGGTCCTGTTCTTGTTGTGTCTAGTGTTAACTTAAGGAAAGCAGCAAGAACATCTCTGTAGCTGTTTAGATACGTGAGTTCTGCTTTATTTGGTGGATGAGAGAGCAAGAAGGATTTAATTAATATTTCATATACTGTACAGTAGGCGACCAAGGCTGAGCAGTGAGGGCCAAGGAGAGCTAACAGTAGCTCCAGGCAGGTATTGGCAAAGCTCTGAGCTCTGATGCTCTGTCTGAGCAGTTTATGCTCTCCTGTGTGCTTATGTGAGTGCGTACAGACATCTTGAAGGGCGAAATGAAGCTGCAGCTGGCAGGTGAGTACCTGTGTGCTTGGCCGTGGTCCTCTCCGGGGGAAGGCAGAGATGCTGCTGCCCTCTCCTGGCATCCTCTCCCGCAGTGGGAGCCTTGCTGGTACCCGAGGTGATGCTCCGAGCGGGCTGTCGGCTGTGGGTAGGCTGTGGGGAGATCCTCGGCCTCCTGCCCCCCTAGGAATTTTTTGAGATGTTTTGCAGTGTCGTGCTGTAAGCCCCGATAAATGGCTGTACTGAAAGAGGGGCTGCTGATGGCCTTCAATCTGTCTGCTCTGAAAGAATGAAATTGCTATAAGGGTCTGCTTTTGTGTTTTATAGTCTGCGCTTCTGCTGGTAAAAGATTGTCGAGTTAGCATGTGACGCTTCATGAGAGTTAGCATACTTAATTAATATTGAATTCTAAGGTATGGACTCTTGACAATAGTTTTTGGGTTTTGTTCAGCCTTGAATTAGGACAGTGAAATAAATACTAGGTTTTTGTCTGGTGCTTTGGCCATTCTGTGGTCCAGGAGACTCCGTGGCCCTGTGACAGAGGGTTGTTACGTATTGTCACAACATTCAGACTTTTTATTGCTTCTGGTAGAAATAGTCTTTCTGAGTACAGATGAGGCATTTTCATAATAAGCTGCAGGCAGATCTACTTACTGCCTTTCAGCTCATGAGATGAGATACTGTCTCCTCAGTTGCATCAGGATTTCACACAATTTTGCAGCCCTGATACCTTCAGTGAAGGAGATGCTCAACAAACATTTTGATTCTTCACCTTTACGGTAACCGTTCAATCATGCTGTCTTACCACAAGCATCTCTCAGCAGTGAAATACCTCTGGTATAATGCAATAACAGTGTTCATCTCTATACATTTTAATGTTTTACGTTTTACTGGAAAGCACTCTGTTTGAGGAAAATCTATATTTAACAAAGATGCGCTTGGGAGCTGATATTTTCAACATCCACAAGAATTACCTATTTTAAACGTGAATGTTACAGCTGGTGAATTCTATGCAACCTTTAATATTTTTTTGTAAAATGGTGATTTTCAGGTGGAATATCAATGTGAAGGCTTTTTGGAAAAGAATAAAGACACAGTTTATGAAGAACAAATTAAGGTCCTAAAATCAAGTAAGGTTAGTATAAGGATCTTTTTTTTTCTTCCTTTGCAGTTATGAATCCTGGAATTAAGGGTCATATAAAATTTCTTACAAACCTAGGAAATATATTTCCCTTAGTATCAGATCAACTGAAACTGAATATACTCTGTGTTTTACTTGGCGCTCTGTATGAATTTAGAAAGTTCTGTAGCCTAGTTTTCCTTCATGTAAGAGGAGTCTATATTTAGCCACTGATTCTACTGTTTGGATTTTTTTGGTTTGCTTTGGTTTTTTGCTTTTCACAAAACTTTGCTATATTTTCTGTAAAGGCATCAAGGATTTATGAAATACTGTAGTCTACTAAAATACTAAATACTGAAATACAAAAGTACTGTAGTCTGCTTCTAAAATACTGTAGTCTTAACAGTTAAGCCCTTAATTTTGTAAACTGAAAACAGAAGCTCCTTGTTTATGGCCTGACAATTGAGCAGAAAATTTCCGGAGGAGATACAAGTTCTGTTCCAGAAGCAGAATGAGAGAGGAGTGAAATGTATAGGCCCTAAGGACACAAAGCAGAATTTACAAAGTCTTGCCTTCTTGATATTTATGAAAGAAAGATATCTGAATTGAAAATTACTGCATGAAGGAATATTATAGAACAGGCCTTCAGTGGCATCGTCTGCTGTTTTTAATGGCAAAAATGCTAGTTGTGCTCTTCTGAAATGTAAAGGCAATTAACTTGACATTGCAGTGTGGTGGCTGTTGGGAATTTGCTAGCTCTAATGGCCCAGGAAGCTGAGTATCAAGGACAAGCTATTTAAAATTATGCTATTCTATCAGGAAAACCACAATTTTTCTCTTCTGTTTCTATTCTGAGCAGGTATATGAAGCTAAATGACTAAAACATGTATTGTAATGAAAACCTACAACAGACTCTCCACTGAGCGAAGTGTTGAAGTGGCTTGAGCGAAGTCAGCTGCTGTGTGTGTGGGAGACTGGTGGCACCCTGGGGGAGCTGGCAGGCACCAGTTGCTCGTGTAGTTCTGGCTCTGCCCCAGCATGGCCATGCACTGTGCAGGGCTGCTCCGGGGGATGTAGTCCAGTAAGGGACGATGGGGACATAGCTGGGCTCAGGCAATAGCTCGGGTAGGCTCAGTAGGTTGAGTCAATTCAGTCTAAACACCAAGAAACAATACAGTTTTTCCCAATGGTAAATTTTACCAAAACCAGTGTTTAAAAAACAAAATCAACTGTGAAGAAAATAGATTTTCAAAAGAAGAATGTTTAATTTTTATTTTTCAACAGGCCTTCTTTATTAATAATTGTAGTAGGATTGCATTTCTAATTTTTTTTTGTTATTGTCGCTGTTTTCTGGGTTTGCTGTGCACGTTCAACAGAAGGTAATTCTAAACTGAATGCATCATCTGTCATCCTGCCCATGCCCACTCTCACACACAGCTCGAATGCTTCTTTGCTCTTCAAAGTGCATGACATACACTGCTCTTGGCAGGCACTGTAGAGTTTAGCTATTTATTTTGGCCTTCTCTGTAAATCCACCCACAGGACCTCTTTGAACTAGTTCAATTTCCATGCATGTATTATGAGAGCAATCCACCAGTCCTCAGCTTTTGTGCTTGCTACTGGCATATTGTTAAAATCATCTGTTGTGGCTCGGTATTGAAAGAAATGGTCTGTAAGATTGGTCTGTTCAGTTGTCTGGAAAAATTACAGGGAAAATTCTTGCTTGCTTGTTTTCTACCACGTGAATTACCTGCCCTTTGATCAGTGTTTTCCCTCTCTTTGAACACCCCAAGTGTTCTGCAAAACAAAGAAAATTGATAAGATACTAAAAACTAAACCAAAATGAAAACTTGAATGCCCCCACAGTGTGGACGTCTCAGCAGTGCTCTCCTGTTGTTGACCTCTGCTGCTGAAGGCCATACATTGCTCCTTCCTTCTGCATGCCGTAACTGAGGCAGTGTCCGTGAAAATGGCGCCTTTGGAATGCACTTGCCCACTTTTACAGGCAGATTTTACCAGGTTTGGAAAAAGGGAATGAGGGTTATGTACTCATAGCTTGGAAGAGCTCATCCATCTGCAGTCCAGACACCGAGGACCCCCTTGCCATCCCCACCCCTGGTGTGTGAGACCCTCAGCAGTTTCAGACAAAGCATATTGCATTCAGATAAGTTTCTGTATGAGATGAAAAGACTTGGCTGTGGCGCTGAGATACCTGTGCATACCAGCTCACTCCATCTGACTGCGGGCAGCTGAATGAGGTGGTGGTGGCCCAATCACTCTGAACTCTTTATTGAGTCAGTGGAAGGAGGTGGGTTAAATCACCCCGTGGAAATGTCATTCTTCCACCAGCTACAGAGATAATCTAAGCAGATCGTGCTCCTAATCTGGCAGACTCAGGTGAGGTAAAGCCAAGATGTGATACTCCTGTTTTAGTTCAGGAATTCAGGTTACCTTTGTAGCATTCATAAGCATTATATTATGCTGGAGTGTTGTGCTGGATGCTACTGAGGAACATTTGATGCCTTCTGCTAGCCCGTCTGGCACGACCACAGAGCACAATACCATTTTGTTGCGCAGCATGTTTCATTGGATATTGTGCATGCTCACCAAGTTTTATAAGGCAAAACCAATTTTATTTTTTAGGTTGTACTTAGCCCAAGCACTTTCTAGTACTGAAAATTGAATGCTCCTGTCTCTTGGGAGAAAACACACAGATGCTAGATAAAAGATTATTCATTGACAGGTAGAGAAGTTCAGATTTTCTTACTCTTGTAATGCTTCTGAAGTGCTCTAGTTGTCAGTAGAAAGACCTGGTGGTGGTATTTTTAGTTATGAGTTACTTCAAAGCAGCTATTATGTATGAGTGTATTTTGTAGCCATTAGAGAAGGGGAACCGGAAGCCCTGAGTGACATTTGGAAAGGTGTTTCAGGTTTTCCCTCCACTCCCACTGGCCTGAGAGTAGATCTTTGGTCAGATAAATTTGGCTAATTTTTTTTTTAGTTGATGGTTCCTCTTTTAAGTTGATTATTTCAATTTAGAGTGACAAAGCAGGAATATTCTTTGTTGCCTGCTGGGTTATTCAGTGTCCTAGATATTTCTCAGACACAGAGGAGTCTCATGCACCACTGGAATATGAAAGGACCCTGTTGTTTCCTTCTTAGATCAAAGCAGCCATATGTGATTGCAGTTGGTATTTGCGAAACTGCCATCAGTATCTAACAGTTTCACATGGAAGCTATTGCTGGCTCTATGAAGAAAAACCTCAGATTAGAATTTTACCTTCAGAAGGAGACTCACTGATCAAACCCACAAAAATTATAGTATTCAGTTGTGGCCTGCTCAGTATACTACTAGCTTGAATGCTTTTTTGCATTTGTCCCCATGTGGGATTCAACAAAAACACAGTGCTTACAAAAACTGAACCTGGATTCTAACTACCTTAAACACAGACGGGTGCAATCGCTTGCCTGGTCCTTACCTTCTGTATTTTTTCTGCTGTTATGCCAGTTTAAGCTGCTACCAGAGTTATTCCAGGAGGAGGAGAAGGTCCTCAGTCCCACGTCAGCAACCCCTTCAGGGCGCGTGCCTTTGACTCGCACGGCTGTAAAACCAGCCAAGGCAAGGCCAGGTCAAGCCAGCAAGGAGCATAAGAAAACTGTGGGACATCAGGTGAGTTTGAAGATGCAGCTCTATTAAATAAGCTCTCGCTCTACTTCTGTCTTTCTCACAGGTGTCTGGGTGTGCTGGTGCTTCTTGGGATCCCTTCTCATTTTGAGACAGGTGTAGCTGGTTATGACTTACAGTTTGGAGCAAATATCCCCTAATTACTAATACATTTTGGGCCACAGTTTCAGGGAGCTCAGTTCTTATTGTGGTGCCAAAACCAAAACTCATGTTTTTCAAAGCAGATTTAACATGCTGTGTGCTGGGAAGCTTTGAAAGTCTTACATTGTGTCTTTTTGATCATGTCCCATATTGTCTGACTGAGATCAAAAGTGGGAGTTCAGTCCCCAGAAAATGTGGTTCCAGATATCAGTGGGTTAAACATAAAATATCCATGTGTATGTGCCAGAATTAAATTAAAAGTATGAAATCAGTATTGCTGAAGAACTCACTTCTTTGTTACTTTCCACTCAACAGATTTAACAGGTGTTTTTTCAAGATAGTTATGTCCCCAATCAGTGCTTTAGATATGACAGATTGTCCCTCGGACTACACAGAGGAGCTAAGGGGAACTTTTTTGACAGTTTGGTACTCAGTTTTTATCTGCTTGCCAGCCTATACCACTTTGCTAGTGAGTAGTGGCGTTCTTCTTTTCCCTGGGGCTTCCAGGAGGTCTGCGTGGGTAACTCTTTTTATGTTACTGTAGGACAGCCTAGAATATTAATCAGCTTTCGGGGAGCATAAGTTCTTGGTATCAGGGTCCCCTGCCAGTTCTTGAAGATGAAGCAGCTACATCTCTCGGGTGCTCATAGTTCTGATAAAATCACCAAAAATGCCTGGTCTTTGTCCACTAGCTTGAATGACTGTCGATACCCTAACAAAGACGTTAGCACAGTGTCTGTGCAGAGTCAGGAGACAGTCGCACTGCTAAGTGAGAATCAGGGAATTCACCAAAGGTTTGATTTGGATATTAATAATTTCTCTGTAACCTTCCCCATGCAAGGTATGTCAGGCTATGGGTAGGAACAGGAATGGTTATTCATGGTACTGTACAGAATGCAAATCTGCTTGGCATGTCTTCGTGGTACAGGCTGCAAGTTCCAATCTTCTGCAAGTCATGCAAGAGAACCCCTGCTCAGTTGTCTTTTTAATTTGCACTTCATTTCTGATTTTGCAAGAAGATAGTATCGTGAGGCTGGTAGAGGCCCAACAGTTTTGTTGTCAGACTGAAACTGTGAGTTAAAGTGTTAGAGCTACTCTCATACTACTCCTGTCAATCAACCATGTATATTAATTGATAAATTTTAAAGAAAGCATTTTTTTAAGAAAAGTGTTTTTTAAAAGAGAAGTGATTTTTATCATACTCTGTGTAGAAAGAGAGGTTGTCTTAGAATCATGAGTTCAACAGAAAGAGGGAAATCCGTAACAATATGTTTAAAACATCTAAGACGTGTTTTCATAGTTTTCTTTTATCTATTAGGGTATTCTGTGGTTAGAAGGATTTACTGCAGTGCGTTAGGTATTTGTGGTCCTGATACTTCTTTAAAAGTAAAGCTCCTAAAACTCTTGGATATTGGACTTCCAAAGTTCTCTTCAGTAGGCTGGACATTGGGATCAGTGGAGCAGAGAAGTTGATTTTTTTTTTACCACTCTGTTGATTTTAAATGTGATTTAAAATTTATTTAAAATTAAATGGCTATTTAGTGATATGCCATGAAGTTTAGTCATGAAGAGATGGATTAAACAAAGATTAGGGTAGATGAGGCAGTCAAAAGCTGAAAATAACTCAGTCTATCCTATGTTTTTGTAATTTTATCACATGCTGATATGGGAGCTTTACTTCTGTAAAGCCTAACATTTAGAAGTCTCACTGTAACATAATTCACCAACAGATGGTATCTGAAACTAAAACTATTGCCATAACAAAAACAAGCAGGTGTTTATTACTGAAAGCATTATTACAAATCAGCAAATATCCTTAGGTCCGCTTCCTGAGGATCTGTTAGACATGACTGAGCTTATTCCTGATGTTCCCTGATATTTTTTCCCTTTTTCTTTCTCAAAAAGTTTCGAAACTCTCTTCATCTGCTGATGGAAACCCTGAACGCTACAACTCCACACTACGTGCGCTGTATTAAGCCTAACGACTTCAAGTTTCCGTTCACGTAAGCTGGTTCATGTATGGTTCACACAGCCTGTGCATGGGAGGGAATTGCCCAAGGCCTCAGGGGAGCGAGGTTCTGCTAAACCTTGCCCACTCAGGAGTGGTGTGTCTCCTTTCTCTTGTTATGGACTCATTGTGCAAGTGTATGTGTACTTACAGCAGGAGATATTTTGGGATGAATAGAGGGAGAAATACTTCCTGATGCGCCTTTTTTTTTTTTTTTGTATTTATGGTGGTATATGAGAAACAATACCTACGTTTTCACTGCTAGCTGTTTTAAATGTGGCTGGCAGTTTGCACTTCTTGAGTTTATTTGAGATGTGCTGGAATTTGATTTGGAGATTCCAACATCTTTTTCCTTATCTCTTTTTCATATATGAACTTGCTTAGAGGTTTTCTTAAAAATCTGCTTAAAATCCGGGCACACAAAGACTCCCGTGGCTGTTAGGCCAGCGGGAAGCAGGAGAGGACGAGCAGCTTGCAGCAGCCAACAGGCTCGGGCAATTCCCCATTCAGGCGGTCCTCTGTTATCGCTGAGTTGCAGAAGCACTAGCTGGGCTTGTTAACCACCCATCACATCCCACTCCTGCTCCTGCTCTGTGCCACTCCTGTCCTGGGTGTGCGCAGGGCCAGAGGTCCCATGTAATGCAGAACTAGCCCCATACCCACAGGCTCTTTTTATTCCTATGTAGATTTGATGAAAAGCGGGCAGTGCAGCAGCTGAGAGCTTGTGGTGTCCTGGAGACCATCCGAATCAGTGCAGCTGGCTTCCCCTCCAGGTGTGTTTGCAGCTTTTTAGATTGCTTTCAGCTGCAGTTCTTCTTTTTAAGAGAATTATTAATTGTTCGGACTGACACTGTCTCTGTTTTTGGGGCAGGTGGACGTACCAAGAGTTCTTCAGCCGTTACCGTGTTCTGATGAAGCAGAGAGATGTCCTTAGTGACCGAAAGCAGACATGTAAAAATGTCCTGGAGAAGCTGATTCTGGTACTAGACTTAGTGCTGAAAGCATTTGGACTCTGAAGGAGTAACGATAACGTCCCATACACCTTCATAGGCACACTATTTCAGTGTACTTTGTAGAAGTACTAAATATTAGCACAGGAACTGCAGAATTTCCCCGTATATCACAGGAAAGGAAGACAGTGATTTTAAGTGTGGGTGAGTTGAGGGTGAGCCTTATCTTGCTTAACGCAAGGTGTATTAACCACACCTTCAGTAAGGTATAGTTACCTGGACCTTTCTGATGGGGAGGTGTTTATGTCTGTGTATGTGTTTGTGTCTTTCACACTGCTCCTCTCAGCTCCTGTGCTGAAGTTAACCTTTTTCATTCCTTTCATCCTCGTCACTGGGTCTCCCTGCTTAGCGCTGTGGCTGTGTCCTCATACCTCAGCAGCCTCTTGCTTTGCCTTCTGCCTCCAGTTGTAGCCCTACATTCCCAGTCTATGCCACCCACACCACTGGTGTTGCACCTGAACTGATGTGTTTCTTGGGATTTCTTAAGGACCGATGAAGAGCGGAGGGCAGGCAGGCTCCAAAGAGACAGTTGCAGGCAGTCCTCAGTAGAAGGCGGCTAACTAAGACTTACTCAGAAGTATCAGTTATGAAGGGAAAGAGATAAAGTTTACTGAAGATATAAAAGCAAGAAACCTTTCCTTGCTGAAGTGCAATCCCAGTGTTGGGATGTTTAAGGAAACAAAAACATAAATACTATGCAGGCAGGCTGGGGCTCAGCTTTTTAAATTCTGTGTCATTGCGTGGACTTAACTAAAATCTTTTGGTTTCTATGCATGTGTCTGTATTTATAGTGTTAATGTGTAGTGTTAAATGTATCCTAATCTGTAGTTCTTTGACTGCTATTCCTTTTAACTTAACATCAAACAATCAACAAAATTTTTTTTTTCGATGCACTTTTGTACCTTCTCAGTTCTTCCCTCCAAGGAGTAGTACAGCCTATAGCGGTAGAATATTATTCTCTTTCTGGTTTAGTTCTGAAATTTCAGATGTGTTTGAGCAGCAGCGAGATGCTTTGTTCTGGCTTTGTCCTGATGCAGTAAATGATGCGTACATGTTTGAAGCCCCGACTGTTTTGTTTGTACTGTATAATACGGTTGGAGATGGGCTGTTCAGAGGGGCCATCTAGAATTTAAGCAGGAAATTGTCCATGTGCATTGCCTGCATTGCTTTCATACTCGTCGCCTCCTGTAGCCTTCCACGTCTCTTATAATCTTTGTGGCATTCTTGTCTAAGCAAAAATCTCACACTGCTCCTGTAGGCCATGCTTGTGGCCTTATTGTATTAATTTGTTAACAGAATCATACAGAGAAAATACTCTCCTGCACTACTTAATTTACATCTAGATTTACTTGAAATATTACACACTTAATTTTGCCTCTTTACTAACTGTACCTCATTTAGCCCTTCATGCCTTTTTTTTCTACCCACTAACATTTAATGCTGTAACTGATCCTCTTTTTACCTCTGAAAATAGGACAAGGATAAGTACCAGTTTGGTAAGACAAAAATATTTTTCCGGGCTGGTCAAGTAGCCTATCTGGAAAAAATAAGGGCAGATAAGTTGAGAGCTGCCTGTATCCGCATCCAAAAGACAATCCGAGGCTGGCTGATGCGAAAGAAGTACGTGCGTATGAGGAAGGCTGCCATCACCATTCAGAGATATGTCAGAGGGTACCAAGCACGATGGTAAGCAATGCTCGGGGGAAAACCCACACTAGCCTCAATTCAGATCCCTGTAAGTAGGACATTTAAATGTGATACATTTGTTCTCTCCTTCCTATACTGGCTGAGAGGAAACGATTTTCCATGGAAATGAAGGAAATTGAATATAATGAATGTGTCTGTCCTGCCTGTTTTTGACCTTCCTGAGAGGACCGTAGCACCCTGCCTGTATGATGCTTAGAGCAGTCTGTTGTCAGTGGGAGCAGAGCACAAGTAGTGCTAGGAGCTGTGTGCAGATCAGGTAAAGCAGGACTCTTGGCTGAGTCCTTATTGTCCAGTTTCCATGTGCTCTCCCAGCTGGGTCTCTCTGTCCTGCTGGAGAAGCCATTCCTCATCCAGGGTGCGGCTGCGAAGGGAGATATAGCAGGGTGATTTGTTGGGATTGACTTCTGAGGGATGGCTGTGGGTGGGCCAGAGGAAAGGGTAGGAGGTATCGTTCAAAGACAGGGTGGTTATGAAGACTGTAAGAATCAACCTTCGGAAAGAGGTTTATGTCAAGATGCTTTGTAATTGTCTTGCTGAGAGGGCCGACAAGAAGCAAACATTTTCTACAGCTTGAGGTTAGGAGAGAGGATCTCTGCCACCGCGCGAGCTACGAGGTCAGGACAGCAAACCGAAGCCTGCTGTGGAAATAGCTTTAAAGCTTGAGAAAAGGTGATGAGAAATTAAGCTATCTTGTCAGTTCTATAGAACAGTTATTAGAGGAAGTGAAAAGATTTCCCCATAAAACCTGCAAGGTTTCTGTTCATTTGTCATTCTGTTGTACTGCTATCCGGTAGAATAGCAAGTAAATATGCTGTATCACTGATGACATCAGGAGGAATCTGAAGTAGAAAATGTAGCTCTTGAGAAAGAGCGTAAAGTTATATGATATTAAAAAAAAGAAAAAAGTATTCAAGAACTAGAAAATAATTATGTATTATATGTAATCTTTTTCTTACTCAGCTATACCAAGTTCCTGCGGAGAACACGGGCTGCCATCACTATTCAGAAGTTCCAGCGCATGTATATGGTCCGCAAAAGATACCAATGCATGCGAGCTGCTACTGTTGCTCTTCAGGCTCTCCTAAGAGGTTACATGGCCAGGAACAAGTACCAGATGGTAAGAAATCATAAAGTTTTACTTCTTCAGTCTGGCTTTATTTCCACATACTTTCAGGCAAAACTGAGCTATGGTGTCCCCTTGGAAATCTGAAATGTTTGTGTGCATGCTGTTACACTTAATGCACAAACAAAATACCACAGCATGGATTGAAGGATAGCACTTGGAAATCAGAAAGATCTGATACTGCAGTCAATGAACTTGTCATTTTAGAGATATTCGCACTGTCATCTAATATGGATGTACCTAGGCTTTCAGTGCAGTCAGTGGAGAACCTAACAGGGATTTACAACATTTCTCTTGAGAAAACCTTTTTATTTGTTATATAGAATGTCGAGGCACTTAAAATAAGTACTGAAAATGGCCTTGTGTGAATGTGCCTCCATGAATCCAAATCAGTATTGCTCACATCAGTATACATATGTGATGCACTACTATTTCTATTCCATCCCGAATTTCAGTGATTTTGAAATGGCTGATGGAATATATTGAAGGAGATTAATCATAGAATCAGAGAATCATTAAGATTAGAAAAGATCTCTAAGATCATCAAGTCCAAACTTCAGTCCAACACCACCATGCCTGCTAAACCATGTCCTGAAGTGCCACATCTACACGTTTTTTGAACACCTCCAGGGATAGTGACTCCACCACTGCCCTGGGTAGCCTGTTCCAATGCCTGATCACTCTTTCAGTAAAGAAATTTTTCCTAATATCCAATCTAAACCTCCCCTGATGCAACTTCAGGCCATTTCCTGTCGTCCTTTTGGTAGGTACTTGGGAGAAGAGACCATCACCTGACTCACTACAGCCTCCTTTCAGGTAGTTGTAGAGAGCAATAAGGTCTCCTCTCAGCCTCCTCTTCTCCAGAATAAACAGCCCCAGCTCCCTCAGCGGCTCCTTGTAAGACTTGTTCTCCAGACCCCTCACCAGCCTTGGTGCCCTTCTCTGGACACACTCCAGCACCTCAATGTCCTTCACGTAGTGAGGGGCCCAAAACTGAACACAGTACTCGAGGTGCGGCCTTACCAGTGCTGAGTACTCACAAAAACAGAAGATTAAAACTTAAGCATGAGGGTGATTCCTTGGGTTTTTTGATGTATTGGTGTTGGTTTTCTTTTGGAGAGAAATTAATATACCTGTCTTAGAGATATTGATAATGTTTTCCTGATTACGATAAAAAATAAAAATTCAACTGAGAAATTAGAATTTGCTCTTCAGCAGTTACAGGGCTGGAAACATAATTATAATTCAAATGGTTAGACTACAAAATGCCAGCGTTTCATGGCACTTTTGTCTACATGAATTGTTTTAACTAGGCTCAAAAGTCAGCCTGTATTTCACAGAAAAGTTAGCTGAAAGAGTTCTGTTTTTCCTTGGGCAGATAGATACTGAAGGCATATGACCAAAAGCCAACTAGTGCTTATGTTCCATGTGTTTCTCTTTTATATTTGAAGTTTCTGGATATTTTTCATTTGTATTAAAGTTGCCTACACAGTCACATGCGAATGTGTCTAAATTACAGCATTCTAACATATATTAACCTGAAAGTTTGAAAACAAATAATCCCTGATAAGAATTTCTAAGTAGTAAGATCCTCATGCTTGACTCGGCTGTTCTTTTGTGCAGGAATCTACTTGCCTTTTTATTGGAATTCTTAGGTTTTTAGTTATTACAAACTGTATTTTATGTTGTGATGTTATATATGTTTTTAACGGTGATCTGACAGATGTGACAGTGAGACATAGGTGGCAGCAGTGTGGGGACTAAAAGCCATCCTTGGGAAAATGGGAGATGATTCTGTATGCCTGAAGTCAGTCACATGAGTGACTCACACCGCACCTGTCCTGTAGCACAGAGTTTTATAAACCTGCTATATTCTCTCTTAATAGAGATGGCAGGTTTCTGGAGGGTCCCCGTAAGGGCTGGTCAGACTTGCCTGTCAGGGAATGTGCCCCTTGAGCAGTGAATTGTTCACCGCAGTAAAATGGGTGCTGGCAAGTGCACCTGCGGCGTGCTATGTATGCACTGTCCTCCTGAGGTGGAGTCTTATTAAAGCTGAGATACAGGGGTGACCAGAGAGAGGAGCGCAGGCTTGGCATGCTGTGGGAAGGTAATCACGGTTGTTCTGAATTTCATGATGATTGCAAATGAGTGAAACCAAAAGGTTGCCCTATGACAGCATGCTTGGGCTGAGCCATGACTCTGTAAGTAATACATGGTACACGTGTTGTTCGTTAGGATTGTGAAAGGTGCCTGTTGTTGTTGGAGGAGAGGGCATGGGTTGCCGTCACGTGACTAATACAAGGAATTTAACATGGTTGAATCATCTATTTCGCACATCCTGGGGAAAGCTTCTGCCCGAGACGTTGCGATGTGCTTCTCAGCTGAACAAGGAGTTTAGTTCCTCCACAGCTTTTACATAAGCTTTCCTGGGAAGTAGCTGGTAGATTAAGTACCTGTTCTGATACTCTCACCTTACGTTGGAGTGGCCCGTTTCCTCACGTGACTGCATGGATGTGAGAAATCACTGGCGGATGAGGACCATCCCTGCACAATGGAGGTATTTTATGGGACTTGTTGCTTTCAAGCTTGAGGTGAAAATGTTGTTGAAAGCTAGTTGTATTCGAGCTGGCCAGGCACCCACGGGTCGCCTGAAGGACCAGCCCAGTAAACGTGTAAGGAGGAGGCAGGAAAGCTGACTGCGTGACATGCAGTCAGAAGGACTTTGGCTTTTGACCTTGCTCTACTTTTGAGAGAGCTGTTTCCTTACCTCGGTATGTTATTTAACCAAGTGCCGGTATTTCAAGTCTCATTTTTCCTTCAGAAATAAATGCTAAGGGAGAAGGTTTGTGTATCTTATGATCTTGCCGCTTTGCCAGTGAACCTTTTAAATTCATTGCTGTAGAAATGCAATGCTTCTAACACATTTCAGTTCATTTGCCAAGAGGTATAAAAGAAAATAAAATTGTTGTTACCCTCCTAGTTTGTCTTATCAACTTTATGGTAAATCAGTGTAAGAATGTGAAACACATATGATCTTTAAACTATCACATCCAAGAAGTAACATAAAATCTTAAATAGTTTTGTTCTTTAGAATAAACTGCTTAATTTGAAGAAGCTTTATTAAGTGAACTCTGAAGTTCTTAGAGTCCTGGAAGCCTTGTGGGTTTGAGCAGGCTCTCTGGGCATAGCTGTGGTCTGCTGGAATTCAGGTGCTTCAGACCTGGGGGATCTCTGGTGGAATCAGTGCGTGAAGAATCCAAAAACAAGTAGTAGACACTTCCTAGTGGAAGTCTCTGGCTAACACACTGATGAAGGTTGCTGGCGTTCTTGACTGATTTTCGTTAAAAATTATTTTTAAATATTTATGATTTTTTTTTTTTTTTACACCTCAAAGACATGGTTGAAATTTCTGCCATGAAAGAAGTTGGAATTACTACAATATAAAATTTCTGATTAGAGTAAATGGAGATTTTTCCATGCTGGCAAGTCTAAGATATGTCAAAAAAAGGGGGGGAAAAAAAAAAGGAAAACTGATTGGAACTTGTAGTTTGGTCAGCTAGACTACAGCTGCTGGTTTTAACAGCTGCTACAACTTACTCTGGATTCTAGTGTGTACTGGCTGCATTGCGTATCAAGTGTGGTAATTTTAAACTTTGTATTGATGAATCCTACGCAGCATATGCCAATGATTCTAAGATGTTTCAAGATAAAAGATGGAGTAAAAAAAAAAAAAGGATTGTATTTGCAATCTTGCCAACAGGTACCATGTATTTTTGTAATTAGCTTGGATCTGATGTCAACACAAAGGAATGCCTCGCTCTTCAGTGCACCTCCAGTTCTTTATTTCCGTATTTTTCCTTCTGGTTCCTTTTCATTTTATTCCCTATCATCTTCCTTATTCCTCTCTTTTTTGTTTTTTTTCCTCTTCTTTTTTGTTTAAATTAATTCCATATTCATTTCTTGTTACTCTTCACCAGAAGTTTCTCTTTTCAGGCTAAGGTGTCTCTGTGTACAGAATCTTTACAGCTCTCATTATGGAGTCTGTTTAACTGAGCAGGTGGAGTTTGCAACTCTAATACCCCTTATGTTGTTTCTTCTTAACTGTAGATGCTTCGGGAGCACAAGTCTATTATTATTCAGAAACATGTAAGAGGCTGGCTGGCTCGAGTGCACTACCGTAGGACCTTGAAGGCAATTGTTTACTTGCAATGCTGTTACCGGCGCATGATGGCCAAGAGGGAGCTAAAGAAACTGAAGATAGAGGCCCGGTCTGTAGAACGCTACAAGAAGCTTCACATTGGCTTGGAGAACAAGATCATGCAGCTGCAGCGGAAAATTGATGAGCAGGTAAAAGCTCCCTGACCTCAGGGAAAATACTCAGAAATCTTGTATTACCTTTCTCAGTAGCACTGTGGGTGTTCACAGAAAAAACGCACTGAATTTTCACTGTAAGGTATCAGTTCTCTTTTCTGCTGAAGAACATTGACAGAAGAGAAAGGGAGGCCACAGCAGAACTGGAACAGTAAAGCATCCGTTTGTGTCTGTCAGCAGCACTCAGAGAAAACATCTGCTCCCCTAATGTCAGTATTTCATCTGAAGCACGTCAGTTGCTCTGTTGAAGGGGAAGGTGAGGTGATCATGTTTGATCTGTGTGGGCTCCCTGTCTGATTCTAGTTCAGGATGGTAATGTGCAGGCTTAGAGACTGGACTGTCCTGTCACCTCGTTAAGCAATTCTGCAAAACCAGACTGAAACGTCTTGGAAATCAGGAAGGTGCTCTTTTGCTCCTGTGTCTGAGTATATTCTGTAGGGAACTAGAAGGCTCCCTTCAACCAGAAATTCTCCAACAACTGCTATGTGTTGTGTTTTGCAAAGAACAAAGAGTACAAATCTCTGCTGGAGAAGCTGAGCAACCTGGAGATCACATACAGTACGGAGACAGAGAAGCTGCGGAGTGATGTGGAAAGGCTTCGGATGAGTGAGGAGGAGGCTAAGAATGCAACCAACCGTGTCCTCAGCCTGCAGGAGGAGATTGCCAAGCTCCGGAAGGAGTTGCACCAAACTCAGTCTGAGAAGAAGACCATTGAGGAATGGGCAGACAAATACAAGCATGAAACCGAGCAGGCGAGTATGCAGTCTCAAATGCAGGAGAAGATTTATAGGGGCCTGGTGTCCACTCAGGTTTTGCCCAGGCTTAACTGCTTCAGTCATGTGGCTGATGTTTTTGCAGTATTTTTAAGCAATGTTATACCTGTACAATCCTAAATAGGCTCGATACCTAAATAACTACACCTGTAGTAGAAGAATATACTGAGTCTATATATTGTGTGTAAATACATGTGTTCAATCTATTCAGATTTTTATATTGGAAGTATCTGCAAATCCAAATACTTAAGCTTCCTCAATTAGTCAGAGGTAGCTCATTCATAAAAAGAAATCATTTTTACCTACAGAGAGTGTAATCACATAGATACCAGAAACCTGTCCCATACACAGTATTCAAAGGTACCTGCTTATAGCCTACCTAATTTAAACAATTAGCCTACTAAACACACGTATGTGTGCACAGTCTAGTTCAACAGGTTTTGACTAACCCCTATCTTTGCTTTAGCCATGAACACATCAAGCAGGTTGTCTCCTGTCAAGATTACTTGCTGATAACGGTGCAAGTTTTGAATATTGGAAGGGCCATTCCATCGAGATATGATGCTGCAATGATACATTTCAAGATCAGATAAACATAAGGAAAAATATTAACTGTTTAAGCAAAAGGAGTTTTAGTAACCACAATCAGAGACAAATTAGTAACTGGCAAACCTGGGCATGGTTAAAGTGACACAACTTTTGGGCAAAGGCAAGATCTTAGATTATGGTGTTACCTGGTGCAATGGAATATACCACAGAACTACCAGATTTGCTCCTATTTTAGGAATATTTCTATTTTAAGGAATAAATTACATCTTTGGGACTTTACTGAAAAATATTATGGCACAGTGGAGTGGTTCAAGGCATTTTTAACATCTGATCAGAAATGGAGTGCAGAACATACAGGGGAATCTGCAGTGGGACGTATTTAAGACGTAATTTGGGAAATGGAGGTGTCATAATTTCACTGATTTCATTTTCTGACAAAAAATTTAAATATTTGAACTCTTACAACTAGGATGCAGTTGCTGTTAGAGCTACTGATGAAAGATGAACTGTATTCAGAGTCAAATGTTTTATTATCTCTGTAGCTGGTATCGGAGCTGAAAGAGCAGAACACGTTACTGAAAACAGAAAAGGAGGATCTGAACCGCCGCATCCATGACCAGGCGAGGGAAATAACAGGTTGGCTCTGTTCTCTTCACTCAGGTTTTCTACTTCGTGTTACTGAAGCAACACTTGACTGCATAGATTGGGCTAATTTGCCTTAGTTTGCATTCCTTTTTTAGTATGATGGTGTCATTTCTTTGTTTTAGGAACTCACATGCATCAGAACTATTACTATTTGAGTTTCCATGAAGTCCTAAGAGTTTAGGGTCTTTTTGGTGAAGGTGACTGTTACAAAGCGTTTTACTTCTAAAAAGAAGGCTCTGATATGTAATACAATTAATCTACTGCAGCTCTTTCTGGCTGCTGTGACTACGTAGATAGCAGCCAGAAGAGTGTAACTCTAGATGTGAAGGCTGCGATGGAGACAGCTGCGATGAGGAGGGTCAGTGTGCTTGAGGAGTAAAGTATCTCACATTTTGCTTTTTGCATAACGCAACACAGGGCTAGTTCCCCTTTTTCCTCCCTTCTGGAATTACTAATGCAAGGTATTAGCAGAAGAACTAACTTCACCGAGTGAACTCTTCTGTGGTTACCACAATAATGCTTTGGTCCTTCATATATTTGGCTTAATGTTTGCCTACAGAAGCACAAATACCACACTCCAGCTTCAAACAGCAGACTGTTTCACCATCTGTGTTCCTGGTGCAGATGCATGCTTGTACCTCCAGGACAGATGTGCTGCGTGGTAGGTAGAACTGGAGTTCTCACTTTGGATTCCTGTTCTCCGTGGCAGAGACAATGGAAAAGAAGCTAGTGGAGGAAACGAAACAGCTAGAGCTAGATCTGAATGATGAACGGTTACGGTACCAGAACCTGCTGAATGAGTTCAGCCGTTTGGAGGAGCGGTACGATGACCTCAAGGATGAAATGAACTTAATGGTGGTAAGTGGCTAAACATCTGAGAAATGAAAAGCTGTTCACAAATGTGTTTAGGCAGAATCTAGTGGTAGAAGTTAGTAACTGATTCTGCTGTCAGCTGTGTGGTGATGATCTGTACTTGGAAAGGGAATTTGTCCTTTTAAATCTTGATTAATTAGATTAGCTCAGCCAGAAAAAATACATCTAAAATTTGTGGTTGATTTTTTAAAAAATTTATTTTTGTTTTCGTGTTTGTGAAGAAGGCTAAATTTATGCTGTGACTTTGCTAGTGGTATTGCACGTGCCATCTGCCCTTGTTTTGCCCTGAAGCTATTCACATGTGCTAGGGTTGTTTGTACCACATTCTTCCAGTGTTAAATTTTAAGTAGTTCTAGGAATATTTTATGTGGCAGGAAGAAAAAGTATTCCTCAATACAATGTCTGGGAAGTTAGAGAATTGCTGCTTGTGCTTCCTGTAGATGGAGATTTTCTTTGCCACAGAACGCTGCGTTGTTGCTTGATTCTGCTTTCTGCAGCAATACTTGATGGTGTAGGATGTGACCTGTCTCCGAAGGTTTGATTGTGAACTGCATCTCATAGGCTTTAGGTGGCATGAGAGGCCAGAATCAAAAATCTTTGCTTATAAATGTTGATAGCTGTGAAACAACCCCAAATATTACAAGTTAAATTATAGGTTGTGAAGAGACAGTCACAGCGGTATTGATTTGTTTCATTTGCACTCCAGAACATCCCCAAGCCTGGACACAAAAGAACAGATTCAACTCACAGTAGCAATGAATCTGAATATACTTTTAGCTCTGAGATCACAGAAGCAGAAGACTTACCAGTGAGGATGGAGGTAATGTTAAAAAAAACCCAAACTGATCATTTTCCTTGATCAATGGTTGAACTTTTTCCTATCTCTTTTTTTCATATGTGCTTGTGAACGCTATATCTTTCTGTTGAGGTATCTCATGCTTCAATCCAACTTTTTCCATTTCCTTTTTGAAAACAGCTCATTGTTTAGTTAGTTGTGGTGCTGTGTAAAAAGACTGTGAAAGTATACTTTGAATTCTTCTGTATTTCAGTAAACATAGACTAGGTACTTGGACATCCAGTTGATTTGCATCTTCAAAACATTTGTTTGCCAGTGTTTGTAAGCACAATCACTTTTTCAGCACAAAGTGGCAATTCAGAAAATCATTGAAACTTCCCGGGAAGCCGGTGTACTGTATATTCAGGGATTACAAGTGGCAAGGTGGCTAGCCACATTCTTAGTCACTACATGGAGTGGGTTCCCTGTTAGGGGTGAGAATCTTATGTTGATTCATTTTTCCTCTATTTCATAGAGACAAATAAAACTTCGAGAATGTACTGGACCTTTGCATATGCAGTGATACAAATCCCAGGATATTTAAAAATTTTCAAAAAGATGACTCTCTTGATTCAGTTAGTGAATAATAATAATGAATAATTTGTGGTGCAACTCTAAGCCATTAGTATTTTCCTTTTGGCCCCTCCCAAAGAAGTGGGACTGCTAGCACAGCAGAGAGCTAGCAGGTTGGTGGTCTGACTTTTTGGCAGTTTGCAGATGCAAAGCTTTTTCCATTCATTCTAGAGATCTTCTTAACTGCGAGCCACTGCACAGCTCCCTCTGTTTGCCCTCTCTCTAGGTTAGTTATCTCCACAGTTGCTTTTTACAGGCTGTCATTACGGTTTTTGAAAGCCTCCGCAGAAAATTATTTTCTACAGTGGATGCAAATACCCTGACACATTGATGCTGATGCATATTCTATGCGGACTCTTTCATAATTTGCCTTCCCACTTGCATTTTTCACCTTACATAATTGTTTCAGAAAGATGCTCCTACCTTCATGGATAATCGGGAAAAGGACAGTACAACTACATGTGACTGGATTTCACACACGAGCCAAATGTCAACTTTTCATTTCGCTGACAGGCTTACTGAATTGCTGTTCTAGAGCCAGTTTCAGTTTTTAGAATATAACTGAAAAAAAATAACTCACACAATAGTGTGAATAAATGCAGCACTGAGAAGATGAAATCTGTATTTGTTTAACCCTTTAAGATTTCAGCCTCCTGTTTGGCTCTAGACTAGTAATATGGATTAACAATACAACCTCAATACGAACCAGTAAAGCCAGAAAACTCTCTTTTCGTTTTCCTCAGCTGCCGGTGTGGTTTATGACTCTGCCCTGCAACAGTAAAAGGAGACGAAGTGGAAATGGCTGCGCTTGCTTGTCTGCAACAGTCATTAATATTAATTTTCTAGTTCCTTTTCTAGGCTTCAACATTTTATGGTGCGCTTCATAGTAAATGCTTTTATTTTCTTGCTACATAAAGTACAAAATGGCTAATGGCCAATTTCTGATGCACCTTCACATTACAAACGCTGGTCCTTGCCCACAGAAGAATGAGAAAGCTAATAGCTTAGGCCCAGAACAGGCTGTATAATTAGAACAATCAAAGGAAAAAGACATAAAATACATCTTCTGGTACCTATTTGTGTCACGTCCCACTAAATTAACCTGTAAATCTGCAATCAGCAAAGAGATTTCTCTGTAACTGAAGAACTTACTGTAGAAATAATTTAAAACTTAAAAAAAAGCCTCTATTTATAGTTGTTTGCAAGTGAGTCTAACCACAGACTTTTTTTCTCCTTTCCCCCTCCAAACAAGTAAGAATAGAAGGTATGCTTAATTATAGACCTCCTGTCTGCTGGGTAGTCTCTAGTGCTTTCTGTTGCTAGGCTTTAGGCTTAGGTACGTTTTATACTAGTAGATCCTTTTTTAAAATAGCATTTGACACCTGATGAAATATTTTAGATGCCAATAGTCAACTCCCAGAATCAAGAAACATATCTGTGTTCCTCTCTTTCCCCGGTCCGTTTCCTGTCTTTACTCACTGTAGTGCTTCCTTGTGATGTGGACGGGGAATACTCCTTGACTTCCTTCTGTTCTTTCTAAAGCAGGAACCAAGTGAGAAGAAGGCACCATTGGATATGTCTCTGTTCCTCAAGCTGCAGAAACGGGTTACGGAGCTGGAGCAAGAAAAGCAATCCCTGCAGGATGAACTGGACCGAAAGGAAGAACAGGCTCTCCGTGCTAAAGCTAAGGTGGACTCCTTCTAGCTGATCAAATGCTGACGCCAGAGTATCCCTTGTTGTGAAAGAGTAGCTGTGTGAATGCTGACTGGCTTTTACTAAATCCTTATCTTCCTCTAGTACTTGCTTTATTTTAACAACAAGTTTTATGCCTGGTGCTTAGTACTAGCAACTGGTTATTTCGTTTTCCAAGGTCCTTGAGATCCTCTGATGGAAGTTAACAGGAGCAAAAAGTGCTTGGGACTTTGCTTAAAAAAAAAAAAGGCTGTTTTTACTAAGGAATAGCAATACAGAAATGCTACTTAAATGACGGGGAGTATGAATAATTGTTCGTTTAAGGCAGAATAAGAAGTGTTTCAACCAGGATGCGCAGCCAAAGTGCTAGTATTAGACAAGTTCAGTAGAGTTTGTTTTAAATTCTGCTCTGATTTGGTCTCTTTAGGTGCTTATAAAAATATGAAACCAGTTTTGGCAATTGTTTCTTATTACTCTTCTACCAGTGAATTTCTTGAGCATCCTGGCATTCGTCCTGCTCTGTTTCATTACTAGTGACAGTGGTGTGATGTGTACATGATTTTATTTATGTTAACCAATTATGTGTCAAAAATTCATAAGTAAATGAAAGGAGACAATGCTAATATTCAAACTAAAGCACTCTGCAGTACCAGAATTAGTGTTTCCAGTTTTATGGGAAAACAATTTCAGCTCCCTTTCCTTTTCCTGTCTCAACTAAATTAAAGAATAGAAAGGATTGGATTTTTATTTTTCACACTTGTCTGTATTCTTTCATAGGAGGAGGAAAGGCCTCAAATAAGAGGTGCAGAGTTGGAGTATGAGTCACTCAAGGTAATTCTAAAAAGGAGGTTTCTGTTATTTTCTAGTGAAAATATTGCCACCAATTGTATATGCTGCCATAGCAAATTACATCAGCCTTCCTGTTGCAGAATATTAGCTGGAGAAACTAGAACAAAAATTCCCCAGCAATCATTTGATTGTAGGATTGTCCTTTTTGAGCTGTAGGCTGGGGCTGCTGAACAAAAAGATCTGCTTAAACAGGGGAAGTTCTCTGTTGAAACACTTAGTACAGCTTGCAAGTTCATTTGAGCAAGAGTACAGTGATAAATGTAGCTCTCCTTTCCAAACATTATTTAAATTAATGAATACCTTAGACAACTAAAACTAAAAATATTTCCTAGTGTCACTGAATGATGTAGAATCTTCTTAGCCTGCTAAACAGTATTGGTTCTGAACTTTATTTTTTTGTTAAGGGGAGAAGAAGAGGAAAAAAAATTGGTGATTTTTTTCCCTGTCAAATCTGTATGGTTCATGTATACGTGTTCTGATATTGCACTTCAGGCAAAAGGTTAGCCCTGTTAGTGAAATCCTCCCAGGCCCTATTCACTGTAGTCAAGAGGCCAGGGATGTGGGAGAGATTGATGGATTTCTTGCAGTTACTCATTGTTTTCACCATTTCTACCCATAGTTTTGTGCCTGTGGTTTATAGGCACACTGGAATGCATCTGTGTGACGGAACTGTCCCTGTTTCTTGCAGCGTCAAGAACTTGAATCTGAGAATAAAAAACTGAAGAATGAGTTGAATGAGCTGCAGAAGGCCCTCACAGAAACGGGATCTCCAGAGGTAACTGCTCCTGGTGCCCCTGCATATAGAGTCCTTCTGGATCAGCTGACTTCAGTAAGTGAAGAGCTTGAAGTACGCAAGGAAGAAGTCCTCATTCTGAGGTCTCAGCTTGTTAGCCAGAAAGAGGCTATTCAACCCAAGGTAAACAATAGTCAGCAGATGCACTCTGTGTTAAAGTTACATTGCATCACTGACGTGCTTTATTTAATTCAATAGCATGCTTGAAAAGGCAGAAAAAAAGGGTCTGGGTTTGAAAGCTGTTCTAAGTCTAATCCATGATCCGTTGTTAGTGCACAAATTGCAGCAGTCTGACTTGGGAGATTGTATTAATAAACCAGTTTTGGGTTTGTCTGCCAGCAGTGAAGTAAAGATATACTGATGAGGGCAGGCTGGCAGATACCAATGATCTGGCCAGGATCTCCCCAGACTCCTTCAACAATGCAGAAAAACTTCTCATTTGGAGCAGTATAATTTCTCTAGTGAGTGTGTAGTTTGACTGGAAAATTTCCAATAGTTCTCAGGAATTCTTTTTAATTAATAGTTCAGTAGGAGGTACAAGGAACGATTTCTTCTAAATCTATGCGGGGTCATAGATTATTGCAAATAAATAACATTTCATGAAGACGACCTGTGAAGATAGGTAAATTCCACATTATTGCATGATAGGTGCTATGTGGTTTTGTTGAGTAGATTACAACCACTGAAATGCATATCTTCTAAAAAGTTCTAATTCTGGTGAGATACTTAGGGAATTAAAAGGAAGAGTCATTCAACCTGAAAAGGTATCACATAAATCCAGGAACTAATCAATTCCGCTGAACTGAGCTATCTGGTGTTTCATAACTGCAGCAAGGAATGAACAGATAAATCATCTTTCCTTTGCTACTGCAAAGTTATGTTTATACTTGTCCTAAATAAATTGAAAGTCTGTGATGCATGAAGATGTACGGATCTTGCTTGAAATGACGAATTATAAAGAAAACAAAACTAGGTTTTTTGTAATATTTAGAACATTGTAAAGAAATACTTGAATAGTAAATCCTTGAATAACATATTCTGAGCAATGGTGGGATACAAGTGTTGTTTTAACAGCAGTTATGAGTATGACAGAAATATGAAGGTGACCTGTGGGATGGCTAACAGCCATTTTGCAGATAGCTTCTGCTTGTTAGGTTGGACAGCTGCAGCACAGACAGATTTTTTTTTTAATGATTTGTTTTTCTTCTTTCTTGCCTACCAATTTGATTGCCAGGAGGATAAGGTACACATTTTCTCCTACAGTTATAAACCAGAACTCTTAAATGCTAAAAAAACCCTCAACGGTAATGGAGCTGTCATTTCCCTGCCTCTCATAAGTAACCTACATGTATTTGAAGTTGTTCTTGCACTTTACTTTGCTGTTATTGAAAAACCTTTCTCATTATCTTACGTCCCCTGTGTCCCCATCTTCCTGCTCCGCTCAAGGGAACAAGTTATTTCAAAACAAGCAGATTTAACAATTTTGAACTGTTGGTTTATGGTAACCTGAACATGAAAGGAAAGATTCAGGAATTGGTCTAGTCAGCTCAATCGATGTATCTTGCTGAGTGTGTTAGGAGAGTAAGAGTAGCACTGTGATTAAGGAATCGGATCTCTATTAACTTGCAAAATGCATAAATTTTCTCAAAAAAAAAGTCTATGGTATGAAGAACTACCTTGCTTTATGGTGTTTGTTATCCTCAGAATGCAACAAACATTCAGAACTCTCACTGTGATCTATAGACAGTAGACAGGAATTGCTGAACATTTGATTAGAAAATGTAGTTGAACACATAGTATTTAGGAGTATGAGAAACTGAACTGACTCTAAAGGAAGGCTGCTAATTCAAATATTACAACTGCAGGTAGGGCATTCTTGAAGATATAAGAGCATTTCTTTCCATCAGCACAAAAATGATAAATATGTTCAAACTGCTAAAGCTTGATAGATTGGCAGGTCAGATTGGCGGTTTTACTGTGTAATAATAGAAAAATCACAAAGATCTCAGGATGTTGGGAATAATTCTTTGAGGAGCTTACGTATTTTATTGGTTTTCATATTAGCTAATGCAAATCATACTAGGCATAGAGAGCTAGGCTCCAACATTTATGTCCACAAAGTTGTCATTGTCGATTCTTTGCAAAATTTTACCCAGGAAAATAGCATTTAATTGTTTTGCAAGTCAAAAAGAAAAGTCAGAATTCCATCTCTTATGTTCATTAGAGTGCGGTAGTTCCACTGTAATTACTGCACAGCAATGACTCAGATCAGACTGGCCAAGGTGACTGTAAACATCTGTTAAGTATTTGAAGTTTTACTGAAGCAAAAGCAGAAGTGCCATAGTAAACACTGAAAACTGAAACAAAAATGGTATTATAATGATATCTAACTTTCAAAATCTCAAGCCCTTGTGAATCATTTCCTGCTTTGCCAGAGTACTTAAAATATATGAAGTGAGGAATGGACCTTATTTATGAGATTTGAAAGACTACATGTGATGCTGTGTCTAAGAAATATTAATAGAATTACGTTTGCAAAATTATGCTTCTTCAGTTTCAGTATTAGCAGGCTGTTTCTGGTAATTTGAAATAAAATGCAAATTCATCATTTCATGAAATTTATTTTGTTCCTTTTACATACTGAACTAATTAAAAGAGCTTAACACATCTACATGCTTATTAGACAGACTGATACTTGACCATGTTGCATGCATTCATTTTAAAAGATACACCAAATGGACATAGAAATTATGGACCAACCTCCTGCTCAGGTACCAACAGTAATTTTAATGTGGCTACTCAAAGATTAGTGTTCCACGTGGGTAAAGTGAGGAAAACATGGATTCAAAGAAGAATTACATTGTTAAATTTACCCTGGAAATCATTATTCTTTTTCCAGAATACTATGACAGATTCTACAATCCTTTTGGAGGATGTACAAAAGATGAAAGACAAAGGAGAAATAGCACAGGCATATATTGGACTGAAGGAAACAAACAGGTACGAGTTCTCTGTATTTAATCTATGACCAGTTGGGGTCTGCTGTGACACACTGCGTATATCATACTCAGTAAGTTGCATCCATGTAAGCCTAGATGCTTAGAAGACACTTGTGGTTGGGGTTATCATTTGATTTGATTTGATTAGTAAAATTGCTGTATGCAATATTTGAAAGGATTAGGAAACAATGGGGAAATGCAAAATCAAGCTTCCTGGATTTACATCTTCTTAGCCTTTAATTGCTACGTTTCTCAAATTGGGTGCCATTCCCCATGCTGTGTTTTTACCTTTTGTCCAGTAGTTGACACAATAGTCTGTCATAATACATTTATTGTAACAGCATGAAATGCTATAACCAGTTGGGCTAGCACCGAGAGCTGAATTTCGTCATTAAGAAGAAATATGTGTAAACAAGAGAAGTAACTTGCTAAGTTATTTTAGGGCATTGTTTGTTTCTCTTTTGTATTAACTGTAATTTAGTGTGTAATGTCCTTAACATGTCATCTCATCACCATCACGTATCTCTCTTGTATTTTTTTAAAAACTTTTCTTGAAAGGCAATCTCCCCAGGACTATCATATGCTGAATGAGGACGGAGAACTTTGGCTGGTTTATGAAGGGTTAAAACAAGCCAACAGGTTACCAGACTTCTCAGAATGTTTTTTTTCTTCATTTGTATCTTCTTTTCTAGCTAACTGTGCCCCTTGCTATGGGTTTGCTTTAGCTACAGTATTTCTATTGCTTTAGCAGTTAGAAAAAAATTCGTCATAAATTTTATGAATTACAGTTTCCCAAAACCTTTCTACTTGTCAAGTTTTATCATTTAAAAAGTTAAGATGGCAGCAACAACTAATACATAATTCATAAGAATACTTGCACAAAAATAGACTGTAAAATAGCAGAAGCTCCACAACTGATAAAGATTTGTAGTCATTTATTATTTCTCTGCCTTTACGTTGGGTGTCAAAATTAATGCCCCTTACAGTTTTTCAGCCTATGAAAGTACAATCGTTTTAGTAATTAAACTATTGTTTGAGTAGCTTCAGCGTACTCTTCACTTTCGAACAGTTATGGGTCTTACTCTCCTTGTTGCGACTCAAGTGCAGTAAATTTAATGTTCTTCTCCCGCGTCTGTCCGTGCCAGATTTAAAATGTACGACACAAAATAACCAACAAACAGAAGCAATCTCTAGTTCGTCGTGGCACTGTTCAAGCCTCAGTGCAATCCCTGCAGTCACTGCGAAGACTGCATGCTGGTCGTGTAATGGGCAAGATTCACCTTGTACGGAAACGCAGTTCTGGCTCTGGGTGCACGTCTGGGCCCTGTATCCATAGAAGTGTCCCAGACTTCCAAAATGGTCCCTAGTCCTCCACAGGCACCTGATTCAATAGCTCAGCAGTGCCGATCCTCTTCAGTGTACACATTTGATAGTAGTAAATACAGAAGGAGGTATTTTGCAATGAATGCTACTAACTAAAGTCTTTCCTTTTCTTGTTGCTAACAAATTCTACACCTAACATTGTTTTGTAAGCCTGCGAAGATCTAACTTAGCGCAAGGGCTCTGCAGAGCAGGATGTGAGAGTGTTTGCTCTGTGCCTCTTGTTTCTTGTCCTGGCACTGTAAAGACAAGAAGCTTTATATTAAACGGCAAAGCAATGCAGGTAAATGACTATTTGCCCTTGCGTGCTTGATCAGTCTGGTTACTAATAAATGTGCATGCCTGATGCATATTTAAACCCTGAAAGATTGTCTAATTGAACACTAGCAGTCACTAGTAATGCCATTTCCTCTGTGTGTGTACGTACGAAACAATGAGTCAGAGCCCTCGGACCGTGCCTTGCTAGCAGGAGTAGATCCCCACAGCCCTGCTCGGAAGCAGGGTGGTACGTCTTATCCCCATTTCACAGGAGAAGAATTTGAGACGTGATGTGCCCAAGGGGAAAGAGAAGTCAGTGGTGAGGATGAAATAGAGCTCCTGGATCCCAGTCCTAAGTTTGGTTCTGTTATTAACCTCTACTGCACTAATGACAACCCTCTGCAAAATGTTAGGTTTAATATAAAAATAAAGATTATTTATGTGCATCTGCAATTGAATGGTTTCTGACTGAACAGAGTTAACTCTAAAAAGATTTTCCTTTGTTAGTATTGCAGCATCCTAGTTTAAGCAAACATGCTGTCTTCTTCATCTTACACTGTTTGTTTGATTTGATTAGAGGTAAAACCTCTTTAAAGCCCCTGTAAAAGCAGTGACAATCTGTGAAGACTTCGCAATACGTTTATTGCCACATGTTCTCAGTGGCACCATACTCAGTACGTCTTCAATCAGAAAGGAAATGCAAAGCAGTGTCACAATTAGTTTCCCTCCACTTTTTGATCATGCAAGCTTAATTTAATTAGAAGGCATACTGAAGGGTTTAAAGAGTACTCTGCCTTTTTCATTTTCCTTTGCAAGCCACGCCTAATTGTTCCTGAGCAGCAGCTAAAGCTTTACACTCCCTCTGAGAATTGGGGATGTAACTTTCTAAAGTGTGTTCACGCAACTGTTGCTCCACTTCTTTAGGCTGCTGGAGTCTCAGCTTCAGTCGCAGAAGAAGAGCCACGAGAATGAACTGGAATCGCTGCGAGGTGAGATCCAGAGTCTGAAGGAAGAAAACAATCGCCAGCAGCAGCTCCTAGCACAGAATCTGCAGCTGCCTCCGGAGGCCCGCATTGAAGCCAGTCTGCAGCATGAGATCACCCGGCTGACTAACGAGAACCTGGTAAGGGAAATGATGCTGGGGGACTTGCAGGCTTGCTGCACCTGTAAGTTCTTACCCGCTTTCAGGTGGCAACCTTCTGCAAAAAATTGCGTGAGTGCAGTGGTTCTCTTGTAGGTAAACTAATGGGAGACAGAGACGTGTGATTGCTGATGAAGTAGTAACGTTTCAGGGAATTTGTTCGAAGTTTGTGGCATGGAGAAAGCTCATGGATCCCAGCTTTCAACTGATGAGTTTAATCATTGCTAAACAGAATGACTGATACCCAGGGAACTCATAAAAAAATATTAGTGCCAAGTAGTGGTGTTTCCTCTGAAGTACATTAGTTTGTTTATTTTGTTGAAAAACTCCGATGTAGTTCTTCAGTTATTTCATGTCACTTTTCTTCCTATTTCCCTCCTCCCTGCCTGAAGCTACACAGATAATCCACTGTGTTATGAGCTCCAGCTATTCAGTATGTTTCGAAGAAAGAAATAGTTCCAGAAAAAGAAACTTGGTTAGAAGTCACTTAGCTAGTAATTGGTATTCCTTGTTTACTGCACAACATTTTTGTATGAAGGAAAGATTGGGTGAAACTCCTTACCTTCCCCTACAAAGGAGTGTGTTCATCATGTGCAGGCTAGTTCAGTTCTGGGGAAATTTTCCAAGGAGGCCCATGTTGGAATATCGCTGGCTTATCACTCTTTATTGGTAAGGGGAACCATGCTACTTCAGGAAGAAAAATCCTAGCTCACAGTGTCATTGCTTCCTCTAAACAAGCTAAACATTGCTTCTTCTAAACAGGAAAGTGTAGTCTTTCCTGCATATGTATGTTACAGAAGTTATCATTGTCAGGCTCTTGTCTTGGTACCAAAGATTTTGAGGACAGTGTCAGATAATTCAGTGAACGGATCTTGGAAAACTGATTCAAAGTATGTTATTAGTTTGCCTCAGCAGGAGCTGTCTCCCACTGGCAAAGGTAAATGGTGAATATTTCTGTCTCTGACAGCTCCCTCCTGCTGCTTAGTCATATGTTATGATTTTTAGCCTTTTTTCCCCCCCCGAGAGACCTACTCATCACATTCTGTGTTCCCAAGACAACACACGGTCATATAATTACATCCCAGAGGAGCTCTCTTTATTTTCAAATAGAGTGAATGTAATTTTACTTGTTAAATATAGAGTCAATCATCAGTATTTCACTTCTGATGTTTGAGTACTGCAAGTCCACTCCAAGTCGGGAATATGCTTGTTTTCCACTCCCAGCCTTAGAGTGGAAATAATGTACAGTCTGTCCAGATGTGATATTAGAATTGCAGTATTCACTGCAATCCCACCTTGATTAGCGTAAGAAAATGTCCTGTCCCGGTTCTCACAGAGGTTATATTCCAGGCTTTCACAGTATGAGTTCTGCCCATTTTTAAAAGAGCTGACTGTTCCACATCTCATCTACATCGGCTTCTGTCTGGGAGAGGCTGGAGTGAACACCACACCTATGGACTAGACTACCTAAAAACTAGAGACTCTTGATCTTGTTTTAACCTGGTTTTATTTATATAGTGCTTACTGAAGTATCAGTGTCTCAAAGGCAGGGGAAAAACCATCCTGTACCTATTTTTACAGTTTTATGAGGAGTTGTATGCAGATGATCCCAAGAAGTATCAATCGTACCGGATTTCACTTTACAGACGGATGATTGTATGTAGATCACGTGAACCCTGTTTCTCTGTTGTCTCGTTCGCTATTTCTGGAGCACTAATTGGAAAGCAGGCTGCCTCCCTTTCTCCCTTTCAAAGGAAATCCCCTGCAGAGAGCTTCACGATGCCAATTACTTCCCTCACTGCTTTTTTTGTTAGTCTTAGTGTCCTCTGTGTATCTGTGTCTCTCTTTGATGCACAGTTTTGTTACTAATATAAGTCTTGCACTGTGACCAAAGCAGTTTCTTTTGAACACTACTTAATACTGCCCTGAAAAAGAGGTACGTGATGGAAAAGATGCTCAGTTTTCAGAACCACTCTTTGCTTTGAAACTTTGATACATTTAAATTCAGTTCAGCAAAATAGAGGCCTGATCATACAGATGCTTATAAAGGTGAATAATGCCTGCAGTTGTGAGCAGCCCAGTCTTAGCCTGAATTTGTTCACAGATCTCTTTACGGTGCTGATATCTGGAATGAATAAATCCATCAGAATCAAAATACATAACATTTTAATATCCTTTGAAAATGCAGTGTCTGAAGGATAACATTTGAAATAATACTGTATTTCCATAAAAATTAAAGATCTCAACAAATTGAGAGAGCACCATATGTAATCTTGAAAGAATATAATTTTTGAGATTCCACATCTTAATGAGATGTGAAATCTGTTCAATTTGTTCAGAGGAACCATAGAAAGAACATTTTTCTTCCTCAGATATTTGTTGTTCAGAAATCATATCCCTTTACCGTTATTTTCAAAACAGTCTGTTGGACTTACGTGTATTTTTTTTTTCTTAATTTCAGTAGAAATTATTGTATCTGATGATAAGTATACTGTGTTATTAACAGGTTTTCTGTTGTAATATTGAGTGCTACTTTGAATATGAAGCATGGCCTTGATTCTGTTCTTTCAACAGGCCTAATATCTTACTGCTCTGGTATATTATATTAGGTCGTAAACTATTACATGATTGAGAACAATTTTGTGCCTAATTCAAATTAGTTGCCAATGCTGCACTAATATTTTTCAGTATTTTTAGGAAACGTGTCGTTTCCCAGATGATGCCTTTCACGCAAGGAGCTCATGGTCCCTTATGTTCTTACCAGTGCCATGAAGAATCATGCATTATTCTTTTAAGCTGCTTTCAAACCCTTAACCTAGAATAGCTTTCAGGTTTTTTGATCTTGAGGTTTTGCTTCCTGTAGAAAGACTTCCCCTTTCTTAATTGAACGGTTATTTCATGAATGCACTACATAGGTCACAGAATTACTCAGAGATAGATCTCTGGGGAGTGCTCCTTTGGAAGAAAAATACAGCTTTCTTGCAAGAGTAGGACTTCTAGGTGCTAGGTGTTGTTCAGGTGCAGAATTAAAATCTCTAAGATCCCAGTTTCGGTCTACGGAAATGTGACAGCAGCAAGTAATAGGGAGATGGCAGAGAATTACAAGTAATGTTCTATATTTGGACGTTTGATGATTTTGGTAAATTTGAGTGCTAGTTATGGTCTTTCTGCAGATATCTCCCTTATAGTCTTATAAAATGGTTAGGTCTGAATAATGAGTCGGTCCTGAAGGCATGAATAAATGATGCAGAAATACAGGCTAGCTGTTAAATAATAAAGAAAATTATTTCCATGAGGCATTTGGAAGAGCACGGAGGTAGCATTAGGGAGATGTGTTTGCAGCAAAATGTCTTCTGCCATAAGAAATGACCTAGTTCTGAGTGTCTGCAGAATATACCTGCCAAAGAGCTTTGCCTTTGTCATGCTGCACATAATAATATTTGCGATATTTGGCTTGTGTTATAGGCAGTGTACCAGCTTGCAAACCTCAGCCAGAGGATGGCACCACTGTCCAGCTTTCCTCACCGCCTTGTAATTCTAACAGCACTGATTTTGTCTCTGTCACACGTTATGGCACTTTCTCATATCTTAATCTTTCTCTCATTTTAATTTACAGGATTTAATGGAGCAGCTTGAAAAGCAAGACAAAACTGTTCGCAAGTTAAAGAAACAGTTGAAAGTATTTGCTAAGAAGATTGGTGAACTTGAAGGTACTTTTATATTTTGAGAGGAAGAGAAAGATTTTGGTTAACTTGTTGTGATCCCATTGTCGTCATATCCAGCTGTCTTAGCAGTCGGGAGGACCTGAGGTCTTCAGTAGCATTAGCCTCTGTTAACTGATTCCAGAAACAGGAGATGCACTCAGAGCTCTGTGTGTTCCTTTATAAACCTTTAGAATATTTGTCACATTTTGAAGCAATGAGTAAGAAGAAACTGATGTTTCTCTGAAGGCAGAAACCATTGAAACATGAAGGAAAGTCACCTGAATTTCTGTATCAGTGGAGCCAAGAATTCTGAGACTGCCTTTCTCTGCTTGAGGTTTCCTTTCAGAGCTGCTGGCCAACTTGAATATGAGAATGCTGAGATACAGACTAATCTAGCTTTATTCTTTTGAGCATCAGAGTGAGTTGCCTTAGGATCTTAGGACTGGTGAGACTGAGAGCTTACTATGTCTCTGCATAAGTAAAGTCATTTTGATTGCTAAAAGCAATTAATAATGTTATAAAGTTGAAATATGCATTTCTTTTTAAATAATCCTAGTCCTAACCTTTCAGAAGCTTTTTATGGTCATCTGCTTCCTCCAGAAACAAGATCACTGCCTAATGAGTTGTTTTACTAAGTACTAAGATTGAAATTAGTGACTGTAGTCTTCAGTGCTTCAGTGTTTGAAAAGAACAGTGATACCAAGTTAAACCTGGATTAACAAGAGTATGTTATCCTTTAGCCAGTGGCAGCTCTCCTCGAGCTCCAGTTTGGATTTCTGCATTTTCAGTCCCATTTGACAGGTGGGCACATTTAGCACACTTACAGGATGTGCAATAGTTTGTAGAGATTGCATGCAGCTGGGAGGGTTGTGCGAAGGGGATGTAGCTTTCATGGGATGAAGCTAAGTTTTGCTTTTCAAAAACAAACGTGCAGCCTAATGAAGTGGAATGTAGGTGTTGAATGTGATACCGTGAGGCACTGTATGCAACAAGGCAGGTATTTCGTACATCCCTTTGAAAGGTTACTCAAATTAAGGTTGTTTTAAAAAGTCTTTCAATATTGTTTAGTTGGTAGAGTGGACAAGATCACAGTACTATTCATACAAAATACAGAGTGGGAATATATTTCTGAAAACATAGTTTAGTCTGTGTTTATTACCAAATTAACTTAGAAAGATGTAGTATGTCTGGCTGGGAGGCAGTTAATTTTCTTCATAGCAGTCTGTATGATGCTGCGTTTTGGATTTGTGGCTAAAACAGTGTTGGTAACACACTGGTGTTTTGGCTGTTGCTGAACAGAGCTTGCACAGTGTCAAGGCCTTCTCTTTTTTCCACACTGTGCCCCCTCAGTGAGTAAGGTGGGAGGGCTGGGGAGGCAGCTGGGGGAGCTGACCCAAACTGGCCGAAGGCGTGTTCCATATTCCATACCATGGAATGTCGGGACCCAGAAGAGGAGGTTTTGCATACAAGGTGGCTGCTGTTTGGAGTCTGGCTGGGCATCGCTCCCCTGAGCAGGGGCATGAGAGATTGCTTTGCTTTCCCCTCCGCTCTTTCCTTCGCCTATTAAACTGCCTTTATCTCAGCCCACGAGTTTTCTCACTTCTGCTCTTAATATTCTCTCCCCTGTCCTGCTGGAGGGCTGGGCGGAGCTGAGCTGGTGTGGCGGGGTGGGTGCCTGCCTGCTGGTCAAGGTAAACCTGCCATAGTAGGTAACAAACATCAGGCTTGAAAAATACTGGCATTTTGCCAAGCAATTAACAGTGACCCTTGCAGTATTAATCTGGGATTAAGTGATTCACAGCTATTGCATTGCCTTTGTGCTTTTATATGATAAAATCCAGGAAATCGGCAGTAAGTCTGTATTAATGGATGCCATTCACGCACTCCCACTCTTCTTCAAGGAAAGAATGCCACCCCAATATACATTTACCAACAGTCTGTCTTTCTGTTGTTTAATGGGAGTTTTGTTGCTAAGTGTTACCCTGAACCAAAGAAGAACATTGTTAGTTTGATATGCTGGAGTTCTTCTTTAGAAATGTCATAGTTTCCTCTGATGTGCACTGGTTTCACTGGGAAATATTATAATCTATAATTTCTTCTAATTTCCTCTCTGAAGTGGGCCAGATGGACAACATTTCACCTGGACAAATCATTGACGAACCTATTCGGCCAGTTAACATTCCACGGAAAGAAAAGGACTTCCAAGGCATGTTAGAATATAAGAAGGAGGATGAACAAAAACTTGTCAAGAATCTTATATTAGGTAAGCATCTTTCTCATTTGCAGCCTCCTCTGCTCCCACACACTCTGAAAAATGAATGATAAGAGCACAGAATTTGCAGTATGAAATTAATAGCTTTTTTTGTTTTTGACAGTGTTCGGTTTGTCTAAAATTCCTAATTGTCTATTGTAATCTAATCGTCCTTCCTGATTAGCATAGTACATATTAATGTGCCTGCATATTTTTAGCAGGCAGTTATGTTTTATTCTGTTCTGATATTTTGCCAAGGAGGTGGCTTTTCTTAGTTGTACTCTTATTTTTCACTGGCCATATATGGATATGTGTGTACAATTAACTGGGGAGGTTGTGATTACCACATATAACACCTTGCAATGGCTTTAGACTTAATATAACAATGTGTGTTTGTTCTTCCCAAGAGCTGAAACCACGTGGGGTAGCCGTCAACCTGATTCCAGGACTACCAGCATATATTTTGTTCATGTGTGTACGCCATGCGGATTACCTTAATGATGACCAAAAAGTGCGGTCATTGTTGACTTCCACTATCAATGGCATCAAAAAAGTGCTGAAGGTTAGTCAATCTGCTTGGTTTAGGAAAACATTAATTTAAAGTTTGCTTTTGATTTTATGTTGGAGGAGTGAGGAAAAAGACATTCAATTAATTGGCTCTGGATTTCTGATCAGTAAAGTCCTCCCACCAAAGCTACAAAACATTGTTAACAAGCAGCAAATTATAGTGATAGTGTTTTATCCCCATAGCCACAGATGGTTTGAATTAGTGGGAAAAGAACTACCTTCTTTTTTATTTTGAATAGACTTCATCCTCTGAAGCAATGCCTGTAAAGCTTTGGGTGCAGTCACAGTTCGCATAGTGAGTCTTTGTAATCCACCATACTTCATTATTCATTTGCATTTTTGGTTCATGGATTTCCTCATTTGCTTCACCTACAGATTACATTAATGATAATACGTTACTGCCTAAAGTCTTCACAATGAGTTGGCTAGAAGCGTTTACTCCAGGGATATCTTGAAAGCAGTATTAAGACACAAATATGCTTTTATACTTCATGGAGTTTTATAGTTTTTAAATAAAGCAGGTGTGCTCAAAACCCAAGCATTTTATCAAGCTACATGTTTTGGAAAAATGTTTAGTAAGCAATCCTGTAGGAGCTTAAATATTCATAGAAACTTTAGGACATATTTTAAGTGAAGGGAGGGCATGCTACAGAGCTTTAGAAATTTTAATTAGCCAGCATACACTAGATTCTGTGTTCTTTGGTGAGGAGGGCTTTTTGGTTTATTTGTTTTCCATATCAGGCTGCCAAAATGGTTATGATGTAAGTGACATTCATGCAAATGGAATTGTTCCCTGCTCCTCCTGCTGGCTCTGCATCACTCGCATCCTCTGTGGTGGGCTCTGCACAAGAGTCAGTGTGCCACAGAATGAGTGCTCTGGGAATACAGTCACACTGCCCTGTGATTTTTGCTCAGAGCAGTTAGGATGGGTCTGTAAAACACAGAAAGATTGTATCTGTGGAGGAAATAATATTTTGAAAGTTTTTGAAAAGCATTACAGAAATAGGGAGGGTGTTTAATGGTATTTGGTCAAAAACTTCGCTTTTCTAATATGTTACTGAAATATAAAAGTTTTGCAAAACATCAGAATCTGAGTAGCTACAGGAAAGTAGCTTTTAAGTGTTTAACTGTTTATCTAACATTTTAGTACCAGTCTTTGTTGAAATGTGTTTGTTTTTATCTTCAGAAAAGAGGTGATGACTTTGAAACCGTGTCCTTCTGGCTATCGAACACCTGCCGCTTTTTGCACTGTTTGAAGCAATATAGTGGAGAGGAGGTAAGCAGTGCTCCTATGCTGGTTTCTTTTGCTCTACAGTACTGTTGTGAGCACTACTCTTTAACACATTTCTGTAACATCTCAAAATCTAGTCAAAGTCTCTTAAAACAGCTATCACTTCTTGGAATGATGGTGATGACGTCAGTGGAAAGCACAGCAGAGACAAGATTTGAACCAGTTTCACTTTACTGCAGGCTGGGCGCCCAGAGGCTGGATAACATTGTGCTCCCAAAAGTGCCAGCTCAGATTAAGTGGAAGAATCTGGCTGCGACCATTAGGTTGTTTAGTAACGATTCATTGAACTTCCTGTGAAAAAGGCTGTATTAAGCTCTTTAACTCCATAGTATGGCAGACCAATTTATGTTTGGAGGCTGTGATATGCCTAATTTCTTCTTCATATTTAACTGGGATTTTGGCGATAAATGGGTAGGTGAGAATGCCCATGCTGGAGTTGGAGGGAAGGGTCTTACCTGCCAGAAAGTTGGCAGAGTTAGTTCCTGTGTCAGATATTTGAATCTACAAGTCAAGGAAGCAGATGTGGCACAAGTCACAAATGAAAAGCAAATCTGGGCATTAGCCTCAATCAGAAGAACTTCCAAATCAAAGTTTTGAGGGGCTGCGACTATTATTTTGAAAGTATTATTTGTCAGTTGCATGAAAAAATATCAGTACTGGTTTTCTGTAATATTTTTGTATTCCATTGAAGCATTTGTTTCTGTTATTTTATGAATTCAGGGATTTATGAAGCATAATACACCTCGTCAAAATGAACACTGCCTCACGAATTTTGATTTAGCTGAATATAGACAAGTACTGAGTGACTTGGCTATCCAGATCTACCAACAACTTGTCCGAGTGTTGGAAAACATTCTGCAACCAATGATCGGTAAGGCAAAGCTGAATTCCTTAAACTTGACACTGTAGTACCAAAAGGAAAATTGCAATAGCGGGAATGTACTGTATCTTGTCTTTCTTCTTAACCAGTAGAGTTTCACTAATAGTTCCAGTGGTATTCTGTTTGTAGCTGACAAGGACTACACTGGACAGACTGGATTAGAGGAAAAACTAAACTGTGATTTGTTCGTCTGAAGTGACAGAATAAATCGATACACTTCATTCATGCTTGTCGTAAATCATCTGTTTACAGGAAGAAACTGTTAGGATGGTCTGATCTTTGTTGCCCTGTCTGCTGGGAAATATCCCATGCAAAAATTAGACTTCAATTACATGAGAACTCATAATTATAATGAATGTGGAGAAAAAAGGCTGGTTGTTATTATGGACAGCAATTAGCAATGAAATAGCTAGCAGTGATGAAACTCAGATTCAGAGAGATTTTTTTTCATTAAAAGTACTTTTATTTTTTCTTGTCAGACAGTACTCTCAGACAAATTTTCATTATGCTTTCCAATCACAACATTTAGAAGAATGGAATAGCTCTTGGTTTGCTGACTCTGCTGCTCATATGAACATGGGAGGAAGAAAATATTTTGCTGAGCTACAGTTAGACTTTCCTTTCAAATACACATGCTGGAATCTTTCTAAGAACCCTGTAAGTTTAGATTTTGCAGAACATAGCAGGGCACAGAATTGCTGGAAATCATGCCAGAGTGTGGGTGGCAGAAAGTCCAGCCTGCTTTTTCTATGTAAATACTGTTTTGCTGTCTTCCATGATATGCTTGCATATTGGCAATTTTCAGTCATTGTAATAATGTTGTCAATCAAATGCAGTTTCAGGAATGCTGGAGCATGAGACTATCCAAGGTGTCTCAGGGGTGAAACCAACAGGACTGAGGAAGAGAACATCCAGCATTGCTGATGAAGGAACCTACACTTTGGACTCCATTATTCGGCAGCTGAACTCTTTCCATTCAGTGATGTGTCAGCACGGAATGGATCCGGAGCTGATCAAACAGGTTGTCAAGCAGATGTTCTACATCATTGGGGCCATAACGCTTAATAATCTTCTCCTGCGCAAGGACATGTGCTCGTGGAGCAAAGGAATGCAGATAAGGTGGGAGAGCTCATGTTGTATATTTCTTGAATGTGCTGCTGGAAATCTGAGTGAACGCTTGACACTACTGAACATCATTTTCATGGAATAGCAGATACATTTTGAATATTTATTTTTCCACACGCAAACAGTTGCAAATGCTGTTAAACTGATTTTATGAGGTTCAGTTAAAAAGAGCTTGAATAACTTAGACCAAATCCTGCCTGGCTTTCAAGGAAATGTGGTAGAAGAAAACCAAAAGTATTTCATCATCAAGTAGGAATCAGAACTGTAGGTGAAATGTTGGTAGTTGCTTTCTCCACTTTTAGAGAAGAATAGCAAACATGCTTGCTGCGTTTTTGTATGCTGGCGGCACAGTGCAGACTTGCTGTGTTCATCCACACTGTAGTTTGGTGCATCCTGCGGTAAAGCCATCTTATTCTAGTCCTGCGTTTGGCATCAGTTGTCCAATGCATCCTTCTGGCATATGCCAGGAAATTTAGCTAAGGCATCCAAGTCCCTCAAGTGACCTTGAAAAGCCTCACTGTATGGTCAAATGCATGGTCAAAATCTTATTTCCCTTTCTTCTTATACTCGTCACATTCCTGCAGTTATTAGGAACAGAAACAAGTGGGAAAAGCCAGTTAGTGGAAGTCTTTGGCCATAGTTTCTAACTGGTTTGAAATTCAAAATTTCTTGCCTTAATCAGAAGGAAACGGAATGAAGACAAAATTACAAGAAATGACAAGTGTAAAGGAAAATCATGTAAGGACAAAGAAGAAACACTGGGAAAGAGAAACTGCATATGCTTTCGAAATAGCCTTAATCAAGCGTTAATGTCTTGATACTCTTATTTCTTTGTACAGATACAATGTGAGTCAGCTGGAAGAATGGCTACGTGATAAAAATTTGATGAATAGTGGGGCTAAAGAAACACTGGAACCCCTCATCCAGGCTGCACAGTTGTTGCAAGTAAAAAAGAAAACAGATGAAGATGCAGAAGCCATTTGTTCAATGTGCAATGCACTGACTACTGCCCAGGTAAGCAAACTCTCCTCGTCTGTTCTGCTGTCTCTTTTAGCAGTTCTCCGCTCTGTTGGTGTTTGCTATGCCTGCCTGCACTGCTGTTGCACGTGGATCGAAGATTTTTTACTTCGTTTTGCATGAGTACAATTAAAACAGATTAAGTTGGAGGGGTAAAAAAAAGGACCAGACCTTTTTGAGGTCTGATGTTCAGGATAGTTTTGAACAAATGAGAGGAAGCTCAATAGATTGTGCAGTGTGTAGTCCTATACGTAGTCTCTCAGTTTGTGAAAATCTGTAGAGATTCCGTCACACAACGACATCTCTGTTCTCCAGACAGCGCTGCCTAGGCTACTAGGAAATGATCTTTCTGCTGTTGGGCTTAGTATCCAGTGAAGTTAATGGACAGTTCATACAGAGCTGTTGTATCAGGGTCTGCAAACAAAAGTGTTAAGTTACTGTACCCATTGGCCTCACAAGGCTGAACCAAATGTACCTCAGCTTAGATTTTGTACAGATAAGTTGTGCTTTTTTTTTTTTTTAACCATGCTACATTTGCATAGAGCTTGTGCAGGAATAAATGGATCCAAGCATCTCTGATGATTAGTGAACATGTCCATCAGGAAAAGGAAGAAATTTTTCCATTTCTTTCACAATGGTGTCGGCACTAGTGGTGGCACTGATACAGCCGTTTGGATGTAGCAATTCACATTTCCGGAAAATCTGTTAGTTTTGTACTGAAATAAGAAGTTAGAATTCCACATGCTTCAAGTATTTTAACTTTGTTAAGAAGTGTTGTGTTTTTTTGTTTTTTTGAAGAGAATCATGTAAAAAACCTTTTATAAGTTTAACCCATATTATTTTTTAAAGTCTTTGTGATGGAGTTTTTTCCTTTGGTGGTTTTAGCCCTATTTTCAGAGAAATAGCTCACTCTCTTGAAAAATAGTGAAGTCGTAAGACTCTTTTGAATGGAAGCTACAGAAGGTCATAATTACAGGGTCAAAAGTAGGGGGAGAAATACAGCATGTTTCCAGGGGGTGTAGGAACACAATCAGTTACTTATCAACTGATTTTTCCATAGTTTGATATTTTCGACACACATGTAGAAATTCAGTTTCTCCCTCCAATTAACATGTGTTCTGAAGGAGGCAGTTGTATAACATAGCATTAAGCAGGTGATGGAATTCTGTATGAATCAATAAAGCAAAAAATAACAAATACTTGTAAAGAATTTTCTTTTTAAAAGAGCTAATTTAAAAACTATATTATTAATAACAATGGATGCATCTGTTGATTCACCAGTAAATGAACCTAAGAATGGTTGTTCTTCTTCACAGATTGTAAAAGTTCTGAATTTGTATACTCCAGTTAATGAGTTTGAAGAGAGAGTCCTGGTATCATTTATACGTACAATACAGGTATGGCTATATCTTTTCTTCAAAAATCATTTGACTATTTCTAAGAAACCCTCTGATGAGCCAAAATAGCTTGTGTCCTGAAATACAATCAGCAACCTGAAGTAAACTAGGCTTTTCAGCTACCATCGTTTAGCTATGTTGAAAAGGTGATGTCAGCTGTAAAATTTTAAGCAATCACAATTTACTGCCTCCAGACTTGCCTGAAACTGTTAGCTTCCCTGCCAGTATGCATAAGATTTTTGGAAGGTGAGAGGTTTTTGTGCTTATACATCTTCATGCATGTAAACACACTTGCACACCAACTTTTCAAGTGGTGACATTTATATATGCAAATTTACTTTTGCCAGACCCGTGTCTGCATGAGAAGTTCCAACTGCTTTGAAAACTGAGACCTACATTCATTCCAAAGTTCTTCATTTAGCCCTTCTAGTTTTATAAATATTGATGAAAATGAAACATTTTGAGAACCCCAAAGAAAAGCAGCCAGTAGAGCAAAATAAAAGAAACAAAGATGATCTTTCTGGTTGTTAGAGATCCGGTTATATTGCTAGCAGGGTAAGGAAGATTGGGAAGGTAGAACTGAGATAAAACTATAATTCCACTTACTGAAAAGATGCAGTTACCAGATAGATGGCAAATTCTTCCTTTTGCAGGGAATCTTAAGTATCTTCAGGTTGCATTGTAAGGGGAAGATATGCAGAACCAAAAATGATGAAAGTAAACACAGATTAATGGCACAATTGTTGCAAATGTGTCGGGTCAGGTTAGCATAGAGCGTGTCTGCACACAGACGTGTATCTGTAAGCACAGATGCAGTACCACCTCTTTGCAAGGTGACGATTATCAATGAAGTGGCTAAGTGCTAATGTAATCACTTTCTTATCTTTGCAGATGCGTCTGCGAGACAGGAAGGACTCTCCTCAGTTGCTCATGGATGCTAAACACATATTTCCTGTTACTTTTCCATTTAATCCATCCTCTCTGGCATTAGAAACCATTCAGATCCCAGCTAGCTTGGGCCTGGGCTTCATATCACGTGTCTGATCCCAAGGATGTACTGTCAGTGTTACATGGAGAAAAAGTTGCCTGGTATCTTCACCCGTTACAACATAGTGAGCCACTGAAATCACATTTGCTGAACAAACAGTCTATATATGCCCAGATCTGTAGTAAAAGTAGCTGGAAAACGACATCACAGCACCACAGACTGAAGGCTCATAGAAAGATGTGCGTTTGTGTTCAGTCACTGCATTTATGAGGATATCACTGATTCACACATTTCCAGAATACGGAAATCGGGCTTGGACAAAAAGTGTGTCTTCAGCTGTCTAGAGACATTTTTAGATCTTTAGTAACGTATTTAAATAGTGTAAATTAAACTCCATATGTAATCTTCTCATAGGCAGGGACCAACAGGGACAGTCACCGTCCTGAACACGGAAGACTCGAAAGTAAGGCATTTTGTTGTAGAATACACAGTCACTTGGGAGCCTGTTACATTTAAATTGTAAAAACTGGAACGGAGAAACACAAACTGGCAATATATAAAATTATTTCTTAAACTACTTCCTTATTTATGTCAATTTGACATAAATTCTAGTGATAAGTCTTATAGCTCACTCTATGCTATAACTTAGGTGTTCATTTGTTAGTACTGTGGTTTACAAAGCATACTAAATCGCTGCTGCATATTGTGTTCTTTTAAATGTATGACAGTATCATACTAAGCACTAAAAATAAGGTATTTCATTTTTTGTTCTCAACCTTATTTACAGTCCGATGCAGTCTGTTATTTAAACTGGATTTTTGCAAATGGTGTCAAAGAACACCTGTAGAGGAAAATGGTAACCAAGCACAAGTAGCACACTGGAAATTACATGTTTAGTTCTTTTTAAAAGTAGTTAGCTAAAAATACAGAATCTTGGAAGCAAATTATCAGAAGTCAATAATTATTTTAGTATTTATTTAGATTTTGTAGTCTGTCTAATGTTCTTCTTTGTTTGTAGACCCCAGAGATGACTGTGTGTATTTTTAGTATAATCTCTTTTGTTTTGTTGCCACTTAGAAAAAAAAGAAAAAAGTATTCTTTCATACTGGAATTTGAGTGGAAAAACTTTAACAGAAAATTTCTGCAGTAGCCCAAGGCTCTCATTCTTTGAAAGGTTGACTAACAAGAATGTTAAGTAGGTTTTGACATGATGCTGTCATTTGACTATGATTGATACTGACTTAATGGTTGGAGATCCAGAATGCATAATGAGAAACTGAGTTATTTTGGATATTGCACATCTTACTGGAAAGATTTTTCTGTCTCACACATCTTGGATCTGCTATATAGAATTCACATTTCACAATGTGCAATGTAAGCTCAGAAGCCTTGCTTAAGGTTCCAATTCTGAACTTTAAAACAGGTAGTTGGTGGTGTATGGCTCAAATAAATACACATGTAAAAAAAAAGCCACACATTGCTCAGTTGCATTGTGCAATATTTTTAATGTATTATAATAATTAGCAACTTATCATTAACATTAATTTCTTTTAAAATATTGAGAAATAATCTAGAGGTACACTATTAGACTATTTGGTACTAATCTGTTTGCCTACAAACTCACAGAAATAAATTTGCTGTTAAGCAGACTGAAACATTTCAGTTATGTTTTGCTTGAGAGGTAGACATGCTGTTTGTACAGTTGCTGAAATTGGTAGTAAAGGCAACTTAAACTTTCTCACTATCATCTTAAGATGCTCGTGTCATCTTATTTTCAAATGGGGATGCCCCGTATTATGTTTGCTGGATGATGCCAGCACTTTCAAGAACCTAATACTGCATTGCATAAATGTTTTGAATGGTCTTTGCTAAATGATGTAGATTGTTTTCCTGTGCATGGTATATATACCAAACACTCTTTTTCAAATGCTACTTGATTTCTGAAACTATGGCTACTGTTAGGTGGCTCCAAATAAGGTATAGTGCAGTTTTCAGTCTGTGAGGGGTACTGTACTTGTGAGAATGTAATGGGAAAGCCTTCACATCCAGTAACGAGGTTAGGAAAGAGAATACCCAAGAACATGCTGACCTACAAATTTTTTTTCCTATTGAAAACCAAACAATTGGCATTACAGTACGTTCATACTGTAGATCAGGAAAGGTATCCACTACTTAAGCATTAGTGTATTAAAATGTATGCCTAAATGTATTTTTGTTTATTTTTAAAGTTTGTTTACCTGTAAAAAGCCTTATAGTATCTTGTTTCCTTAAAAAAAAGTAGTGTTTAGTAATGTATAGGTATGATCCTTAAACTCAGTGGTTTGACTGGTATTACTTTTGTATCACATTAAAAGTATATGCTGCTTGACATGTTTTAAAGGAAAATATTTTTAAGTTGGAATAGATGTGTAATTGGTAATTCATCTAATATTTACATGGCAGTATTTTACATGCACTTTTCAGAAGTAAAATTTTAGTGTCAGTGTATAATGTATCTTTCACCTTAGGGCTAATATCTCTTTAACCATGAAATATAATGCAGAATTATTTTAACAACTTTTTTTTCCTTTGAATCATTGTTATGCTCTTTTAATGTGGACATATCTTTTATATTTTAATTTATTATCTATTGCTATGATAGATTTGATCGGATGCTGGAAAAATACTTGTCAATGACCCCTTAGAATGATATACAGTTATTCTAGAGATTTTGCACAATAATTACCTCATTCAGTTTGGTGTATTATTATTCCAGTGATTTATTCTGATGTTTAGGACACAGTCTTCTATCCAAATTTTGAAAAACTGCTTCTCAGACTTCAGTCTGGGATGGAATGTGAAAATGCTCCAGTCTGTTAAATGCGATTAACCTATCTATCACAGGGCAAAAACAGGATAAACTTCAGTGTAGAACAGTGGATTGATACCCAATAACATTTGTTCTCAACTTGGAAACACCAGCATTTGCAATTTGAGGGTCTGTGTAATTTGTGATTTAAACTGAACACATTTCAAATAGCATACAAAAACTATGAGCGAACACTTGGAATTTTTTAAGATGCTGATACGTCATATAATAAAAGCCTTTAAACACAGGTTTTCACTCGATGCCACTATAGTATGTAGATGAAAACCAAAACCTTGTCAGAATGGCGTGAGCTCTGATCTGTTGTAGTGTCTGATGTTGTACTTAGTAAATGTATGCATCATAAAAACTGTAGCCTGATAGCTATCACTGGAAAACGTCCAAATAAAAATACAACTGTAAGATTTGCTTCGGATTTTTATGTTTGCTGGCTTGGTTGGCTGGGTGTTCGCGAACCTTGTGCGGGTACAGCCGCAGGCGATGACGCGTTCCCTGCCCTGCCCCGGGACTGCCCGCACACCCAGGGACCGACGGCGTGCCCCAGCGGCGGGGCGTGCGAGAGAGGGTTCTGAGAGGGTATTTTGTCACCAAACATTAACTGTTACTGAAATAAGAATTTAAGATTTGGACAGCATTGCGTTCTGTGCCCTGACGACTCTTGGTGCCGGGCCGGCGGGCAGGGCCAGTGAGCCTCTGGGCACGCACCCGCCTGCCCAAGCACCCCGTTGCTTCTCCCCGCTCGGTCGGGAGCGGCTCCGCTGGGGAGCCCTCGGCCGCCGGCACGGCCACTATCGCGGATCCCGCAGGTGCAGCCGTGAGCCCGGCGCTGTCGGGATGGCTTCACGGCCTGCGCCCGCCTGCGGTAGCTGGGCCCCCTGCCCCCCCTCGTCGGGGCGCGGAGATGGCGCCCGCGCTGCCCGCGCTAGCAGTGCCCGCTCCGGGCGGGGAGCCGCCTCCCTCCCCGCGGGAAGGACCGCGTCCGGGGCGGGGGGGACGGGACACGGGCCCCGGATCCG
>Ga0065711_1000293_pt1 | contig 74614 bp, 54 predicted proteins | sample Hoacrofraction12_FD_59098 | JGI IMG/M metagenome (GOLD analysis project Ga0065711, IMG submission 59098) | Hoatzin crop microbial communities from Cojedes, Venezuela - Epithelial fraction 12 v2 (version 2) | ecosystem: Host-associated > Birds > Digestive system > Esophagus > Crop | place... | reverse complement strand
AGACCCGCCTGGACAAGATCCTGTGCAGCCTACTGTAGGTGACCCTGCTTCGGCAGGGGGGTTGGACTAGATGACCCACAGAGGTCCCTTCCAACCCCTACTATTCTGTGATTCTGTGATTCTGTGATGAAGAATAAAGATACTCTCTATGGCTTCAAGTATATCATCCATTAAAAACAGAGAGGTGAGCTGAGGAAGTATAGACACCCCCAGGTGGGTTCCTTTATTAGTTTGTGTACATCAGCAGAGTTATCATATTTCTACGTTCGAGCAAGGATGTCTTCCTGCTACACCAGTGTCGCATGGATTTACCAGATCATGACAGCTCTAGGTTAGTGATCTCTCCATGGTCATGAAGGTTTTTTAAAAAAATCTTCTGTTACATGCTCACCATAAACACCAATAGCTTAATTTGTTGCATATCATCCAACAATTCACCTCACTTGGGTTACAGTGAGCCTCACTACTCCATAGTATAGCCTGAACATTATGTGTCTGGTCTGTGACCAAATTATACCTACATCTCATGTAGATCCTCCTATGGCTGAGTGGACATAACTGAGAAATTACAAAGTACATAACCTTAATTGCTAGATCATATGTTTCTTCAGAGTGGGAACAACTAATACAGGGATTTTGCCATATCCAGCCTCATAGCAGAATTTCTCTGAAAAGAAAGGCACCTAAAATGGAGAAGGAAGGGATCTGCAGGTATACGGAAAGGTACAGAGGCAGAACAATTCAGTATTACCTGAACCTAGAGAAACATCAGGAACACACAAAGAAATAATCCCTCAAGGATTTTCTCAAGCAATCTACTCAAGTTCAACCGCTTTTCTTTACTCCACTTGCAGCTCCTTAAGCAGCTGCCAAGTTTACAAATATTTCTTCCAACTTGAGAACAGCTGTGGCCTGTAATCACATATTTTATTTCAAACTCTGAGTTGTGGCCTATGTTAATGGAAATGAGAGGAAACTAAACAAGAAAATAATGGGGAAAAAATCAGTCCAAAACACATGGTTAGATTCTGTAAATCACTGGACTTGTCCTTCAGCTTACAGAGCCGACGACAGAAGATAGATCATTCTCAGGTCAGTTCTATACATTTTATTTATTTTCTCTTCCAAACTGGTTTGCATCTAACACAAAAGTGCCACTTTTCTAACCCTAAAATGAAATAAAAATTTCCAATCTTTCATATAACGTCAATAAAGGTGTCACTGGGAGACCTTCAAAAATCTGCCAAGCAGAACCCCATGAATCACACACCCAGCATATTGACAGCTGCACAGACTGGGGGATCTATATCCAAGGTAGGAGACAAAACAGCGAGAGCTGAAGAGAAATAGAAAAAGAGCATCAAGATGATATGGAAACAGAAGCAAAACCGAACTGCTCAGTGTTACCACTTCACCATTAACACACCTCTATCTTTTGTTAATTAACTTCACAGCATCCCTGTGAAATGAGAAGGAAGTTAGAGCAAATGTAATATTGCTTTCACCTCATGAGGGTGACAAGTCAGAGGCACAACTAAGTAGAAGACATATGGAAGGTCACAGAGTCTGGAATAAAGATAGAAGCTCAGTCCAGGTTTCCTACGTTCCAGGTCAGTGACCTAACCGTAAGTTTAATTTTTCTATCTCCTGGCTCTTTGGCCTGCATTTAACTTGGCAACCTAATGTTCAGAAAAAATAAACCAGAAGACCATGGGTAAGTGGCCTACTGTTGATCCATGGTTACATGCTGAACTGTTTTCACTGTTTGATGAGAAAAGTGAAGGAGTACAGAAGAGATATTGCAAGTTCAGTGTGATCTTCAGGTTCAAATGTCTGAACATTTCCAAGAGACCAGTGTCTGGAAGGATGTAATACCTTTCTTTTCTAGCTTTTTTCCACTCAGGAGCTACTAACTTGAGGAGGACGAAATGAAAGATTTCACAACTTTGTCTCCAGCAGCTATACAAAATAAATATTTTCTTGAAAAATATTATAAATATTGTGTGTGTCTTTTTTTAGAATGGCGAGGCAAACACAAAGGTTTCATTAAAAGTCAAGGATGATCGGCACATCAATTGAGAGCTGCAGTGGATACATGTAACCCAGCTCCATTTTCAAAAGCTGCTGACCAGGCAGGCAGCAGAAATGAATGCCGTTCTCCCACCACAGATGCAGGATTCTATTCACTTAATAATGCTAAGACCCTATTAATATTTTGCCAAATGTGACACCAAAACTGGCATTATCTTCTGCTTCCATCAGAAATAAGACACACATGTCAAAACGAAGTTCACTTTAGTTCATTCTAAGAAAAGAAGAAAATTTTCGCTGCTGGGTCTCTGTATTAAATTCTGATTCAATAAACAGAAAGGTCACGTGGATATGATACGCAGGGGTCAGTAGAAGTCATAAGTTTGGCTAGTCTATCAGGAAACCCAGACAGCTGGGTTAAATGATAGTTACAGGCATTTTTTTTGTACTGCAAACATGTCAAAGATTTTATTCAATGCGTTGCACAAAAATCAATTTTCTGCAAAAGGTACTTCCCAAGGAGAAATTCAAGGGGACTTGTCTTTCAAGGGTGTCTGAACCCTTGAACCTTATCATGAATGTCACGGACCCTATCATGAGACCAGAAGGGTCCTTCTGACCCTTCATTGTATGATCCTAGTCATTCTTCTGAGGAGATTAGGTGCCTCATTTTTTCAGGGACGCCAACAGATATCTCTGTTTGAAAAAAACCTGATACTCCACCTTTCCATCAAAACTGGTGAAATAACAGCTCTGTAGCCTTTAATTTGACACGTGGTCACCCATAAACTTGGCGCTGCAGAAGTGAAGATGCACTAGACCTTACTGATGAAGTAAAGAGCTATACTCCGATCAAGATCACTGTGGAGTTCAGAGTAGCCTGGAAATCTCCTAAAGACTTCAAAGTTATCATTGACACCCAAGATCCTGTTCATTAGCTTCATATCAGCTGCATCCCAACCGTGACACTCCTTCACTCAATACGTAAGTAATTGGTGAAAGGCTGGTGTGGACAGACACAGTAGTTTGACAACTATTGAACTGATGGTTCATCTGCAATCAAGACTTCCCCAAATGGAGTATTTACTTGAACAAAACATCTACCTCTGCAACAAACAGAGCACAAGTGAGTACAAGGGGAAGTTGTTGTGTTAGAAATACTTTCTGGTCAACAGCTAGAAGAGTTACTCAATCAGTCATTTGCTGAAATCTTCAAATTAAGAAACAGTCAAACATTTTGCAGACATATTTATGATTGAACATACTGAATGAGAGGTAGAAGATACCTGGAATCAGTTGGTATCACAATCCCACTACACAGAGGAATAACCTGAGAAATAAACTGGACTAGAGTGGGTTGGATTCCCAGAAGTAAGATCAGTAGTTCCTGAAATCTCAGTTGTTCTTGTTTGCATGGTTGAGGCAAGAGGGTCCTCAATTAAAGACCCATTTTTCAGACACTTTGAAATATGAAAAGCATAACAGCTCTGCTCTGCAAGATTCCTTGTCTCAAAGTACAAGTTGATGCTCCTTCCTGGCACCTGCCACTTCTCAGAACCAGACAAAGAGCTTGCCAAGTGCTGGAGGAGAATTGTTCATTGAAGTAGAAAAATAACCCAGTCATGTATCATGACATTGATTAACTTATGTTCTTACGTCTATAAATAGCACACAGAAAATAGTTCTGGTCTTGTGAATGATATTCTACGTACTGGTTGATATTTTGCCTTGTGAGAAAAAACTGTTAATTCATCTTGCTCTGTTTCTGGGAAGTCCCTGATGCTTCAGACACCCACACATCCCTCAAAAATTTCAGTAGCTCTGAGAAGAGCACATTAGGGCAGAGGAATACCGTTCCAGGGTACTCCAAACTCCAGTGCCAAACTGCTCTTAAACATCTGCTGCTACTGCTATTCCACATTTATCCCTTAGAGTTTATTCCAGCACCTCACTGGAACATGTAGAAAGATTTTCCTCAAGATTAACCACATTATCTAGTCCATGGTTTCTCCCTTTCTTGCAGAGCCTATTCATTTCAGTCTCTCACTGCTGGTTAAGTTCGCAAAATCACTGATCATTCTTCTCATTGCTCTCTGAAACGAGCAACATTTCTTCACATCTCTCCTTAAAAGTCATGGTCAAACTAGAGACATCCTCCTGCCTTAAGATCTATCACCACGTACTTTATAACTTGCAGCAATATGCCTCTGCTGACTGCCAAACATACCTGATGCTGCTCAGTCAAGTCTTCGCCAAAATTATAAATTGTTTTCGTCCAAAGAGTCATATTTGTTTATGAAGTGCTGCTGCTCCCTAGGTCTTTTTCATCTCAGAGTGCATTACAAAGATCGTGATCTTTCTTCCCATTTTACTTGAACACTGAGGTGCAAGAAGGGGAAAAGCTAAGGCCAAGATCCCCCATGGAGCCAATGATATAGAGACAGAAATACAAACTGAGTCTCTAGAGACCCTAACCCACTCACAACACCAGCTGTATGAGATTCTCTTGAAATAACTACCACTAATGGTCTGTACATTGTTTCACCAGGAAAGCAAACCCAATGAATGCCATGAAAAACCCAACATTTTCCTCATGTGGCACTCACTACTGTGTGCACGTTCATTACCCAGCAGGGTCTGAGACACAAATCACCATCTTTCTGTCAAAGTCATAGACAATAGGCCTTGTGGACATTGGGAGATATAAAATCTCTAGGTAGTGGTTAAGAAAAAGGGTAAGAGACCCAAAGGGAAAATTAAAGACATCCAGGGTTGTACTTAGGCAAGTAATGAACAGCATGGTGCTGCCATGGTGTCACCTGCCCCCACGCCGCCCATACACCTTTAAAGAGTCCATGAACAAGGCATCTGCACCTTCCCAGCCATGAACAAGAAAACTCAGCCTGGCAACAGCTCTGATCCGTGGAAAGGGGAAGATCTGGATGCTTAACTAGATAAATGTGAAAATGTGTAGAAGGGAGAGCGGTAGGGGACACTTAAGATGCCTTTGATAGACTGGTGATAGCAACTTGCTTTGTGTAATGCTTCAACTCTTTGTGATTCATTAGTCTACAAGATACACTGCAGAGTGTATGCTCCAGACTACTAGGAAAGCTTTTTTATTTTCCGTGTAACAGGCAGCTAATCCATACCTATCCACTGCAATATTGCTCTCAGGAGCATCCCGTGTTTGAACAACAGTTATCAATGACAGAATCAAGGCGATTTGTCCCGTCCCCCCCAGCCCCAGCTCTTCTATAAGAAGAAGCACAAAGTTGGCAAATCATTCTCATGTGCTTCCTTTCCACACTGACCGTGGGTCCTGGCAGAGAAATCCTCTAAAAAAAAAAAAAAAAGTGCTGGAGACTTTGGAAACTTCTGGTTACCAGTAGATGTCATTATATACCAGCACTGTACCTGCCAGCCAGGGGCCAATGCTGAAAAGAAATAAATGTTTTCTACATTTATGTAAGGAAAAAACCCCAAGATACTAGTATTCTTGCACTGCTGAGAATTAAGCTGTCACGATGTACCATTAGTATGTAACCTGGCTTCGAGTTGTTTATTACAATCTGCAGCTGTTATTCTGGGTCACAGAAAAACCGTAGAATTTATCTAAACCCCTCTAATTATTGTTAAGAAAAAGAACTCCGTCAAACCACTGGTTGTGCACTGGCTGTGCAGAAAGTACTTTAGCTACAGTTAAGAGGACTCAAAAATACTGAACGTGCAGAATGAAATTTCCCACATACACATGAGATTCAGAACGTACTCGGAGTAGTAAGACAGATACTAACATGAATACACCTCACATTTTAATCTGAAGACTCAGAAAAGAAATTAGAGATACAAACAATTCCAGTGAGCTGCATGACAGCCTCATAAAATAGATGAGGTGTTATTATACAGATGGTGTTATTATACAGATGTTAAAGTGCTGGACTGAGAGGTGAAGTGTTGACCTTAACCAGATGAAGTCAGTACCTAAGAATGGTTCCCAAGAGAGATGATTCTCAGCACAAAAAATAATAAGATATAATAATAAATAATATTAATAATAACCTGCAGATATTGCACTTTTACTTTTCATTACCAGGTCAGTCTGAGCTATGCTCACATTATTTTTTATTCTGCAATAAACTAAGAAGATCTGAGTACTAAGAATGAATCCCAAGGAGGCAATGTTTCCACAGCCACTGTCTCCAAGGAACACCAATTACTGGGCAGTTGGGGTTTTGTTTTCTTTTCGGATTTCAGATTCAATAGTATCTCTAAAGTTGGAGATATTTTCCCATTTTGTTACTGTCAAGATGTCCTTGCTGAAAGAGCACTCCTTCCCATTCTGGATACTGACATGAAAAGGCTCCTGCTGCTTCCGTAGGCTCTTGAAGTCACCCTTCGGCTCACCAGCCCTGGATAAACTGAGTGGCATTTAAGAGTTTGGGGAGCTGGCTACAATGACTGAACACCACAGCAGCCCAAACAAGGTCTGTAACCTAACTGGAGCACCTTCCCTGCTCCAGGCTCAAGGTTTCAGTAATGAAAAGGACACAGACATCAACTCCTGGAGTGACAATCAGTTTTACTGGGAAGTTGTAGGAATAAGGACTAATTCTTAGTTCGTGTAAGCTCAAGCTTCACATCATGTAAGTGCTCAGAGAGCACATCCTTCTTCTAGAAGTTCAGATGGTTGTTTGCCCTCCTTTGTATTGAACTTATCTTTGGTCCCTGCTTGAACTACACTGCAGCAGTCTGGCAATGCACCCTGCTAATCCTGACCTTGACTTGCAGGATCACTTTCCTGGCTTAGACTTAGACTTGCTTCATCAACCGTGGACCAGTCTGATGATGTGGATTCTCAGCTGAACCTGGCTACCATCACTGACCCATTCTGCTTCCTTGCTGGGGTGCTATGCAATAGCACCTGGCTGGCGAGGTCCCTGCCCTGCCAATCACGGTATTGCTCCCAGCTCCATCTCCCTTATGGCACAGCTGGTCCTTGCTGCACCCTAGAACTCAGAGATCTGTCTCCCAAATATTATTATAGCTCTGTGTGTCTAAAGTACCACTTTCAGCTTCATCCTTACCTATAACCATGTCACATACACAGTCCCTTTGGTCCCAAAGTGCATCCTTTAAAAATACCCAAGCAAAAACTCTCCTTTGCCATCAAACCAGCATGCAATATCAGACTCTATCCCATTTTACAGGCAGAACTGCACTTGTGCCCCAAGTTAGCGGATGCTAGCCAGCCCTGACCCAGAGGCACTGCACTCTGGCTAATTTGGTAAGCCCTGCTGGCAGCACCACACTGGGGTAAAAAGGTTACATAGCTTTCAGGTCAGACCTTTCTTATATTCAGCTGCCCTGGGGTAAAGATACATAGCACAAGGCTCTATGCGGAAAGACTGTATCTAACAGGGTAGATTTCCACAGCTTTTCTAGAAGCCCCAAAAATGGCAATAACTCCAGTTTGGAAGTAAAGCCTTTTTCTGAAGGATCTAGCAGGCAAGATGTACAAAGCCTGGAGGGAAAGAGGTTCTCCAGCTTCACTTTACAGGAACAAAGACTAGTTGCTTTACCCAAGGTCAGCAAATCTGTGGGATCCAAGTTTTAAGCCTGGGTCTCCCTGCAGCCTATCACAGAGCCTTAACTGTCTTCCTGCTTTTGTTTTCTATGCTTGGTCTTGCAGTCACTGCATCTCTAATAAGCCAAGCCACTTCAGAGGTTTTATTGTCATTAGAAATCCTATAATAATTCTTCTGCACTTTTATCAGAGCAAGTCGTTACCGTGAAAAAAACATTATTAGGAGAATATAGACTTAATCTACTAAAGTTGTTTCTCATATTCATTACTGCATTTGTGATTATTAGCATGAAGGGAAACAGATAAAGCACAAAGGGAAAGCCTGGATACTCTTGGAAACACATTAGTGACAGAAGTCCCAGTGTAAACCATAACGAAAAACTAATCCACCACCTCTGCAGAAGGTAGGTGCTCCTGGTTAGAGTTTTCTCCTCTGACAGATTGGTTTCCTGTGGAAAAACACAGTAGTGATCACTTGACTTGGTTGTTTCATGCCACCTTTCTTGTGTTTCCTCCTTTTCTTCACCAGCTATAGACAGTGTTGGCCCAAGCCGTAAGTGGACTACAGAATCTTGTGTCCTCTTCTGGGCAATGACGGTGTTAGCAATATTCAGAGAGGAGTTCCAATACCTACTGCATGAAAAGCAGCTTCATTTTGTTAATTTTAAACTTGTCATTGGCTAGTTTGATTTGCTTTGCCTAAGCTTTTACAACAGAAGGGTCAGAGATAATTTCCTCCTGATCTCTATACCAACCACTTTCCCACCTGTAGAGCCTTCTCATTACCTTTAGGATGTTAGAAGGGTGGCTCAGCACCATTGCACAATACTCTGTACTTTGCAAGACAAGGGCACAAGTTGTTAAAATCCTCCAAGTTAAAGTTTTTATGGAGGCATTAGAAAGGCAGGCTGGCTCATGATGTGGATGGCTGTGCCCCAGGAATGCAGATCTCATACTCTACAGAATCTCCCTTGTCAAACATGATTTCCCCGACTTTGATCAAGAGTCACTGAAACTCTGTCTTGCTTGAATTATCCCAAAAAATGCTCTACATCTGTTCCTTCTGCCCTCACTCCTCTCCTGCACCCACTCCTCTTAGATCAACAGAGTTTTGAAGATCTGAGTTATAACCTTTGTAGGGCCAGACCATCTGGTCTAGAAAACATCCATGTGAATAACCTACAGAACAAAGCCAAAATACTGCCTTTCATCACGATCATGTCATATGATTGGACATTTGTCCATGTATAATAATCCGTTCAACAAGGCAAGTTTGTGCAAAACAAGTGAATGAACACACAGTAAAGGGACACAGATTTATGAGCAGAAATATGACACAATACATCTAATGCCATAGGGATTAAACACTCCGAGGGCTGCAAGATGACAGCCAACAGTGGAAGTTTAAGATGCAGTACAGAGCAGTGACAGCTGAATCACACCTAACCAGGAAATCCACTTGAGAGTAGTCTACTTGAGCTCCTGCAGACACCTTATGTTACTTTGGTTTTTTATACCTGTGCACAATTACTTGGTCTGCACATGCAAGTTTCTGTACATAAAAATCATCCTCTATCAGGATGAGATATTTAGGCCTGGCAGGGCATGCTGGGCTGTTGCTTGAGTCATCACAGTGAATTTCCTGGTTTTCAAAGTCACACAAGACCTCAAGTCGACATGACTTAGGTTTTTAGCCCAGCTGTTATTATCTTTTGGTTTACCACTAATGATGTTCTTGGCATGTCATGTATTCTAATACAAGCATTATTCTGGCTTTAACTTAGTGATACAACTGAGGTAATGGCCTGGAGAAGCAAGGCCGGTGCCTCTGCTGTCCTCCTGGAAAAGCACAGGATTTGCCCTCCAACAAATGCCTCAGACCTCACAAAATTGGCCTACATACCATACTTGGCAAAAGCATGATCTGGCAGGTGTATGGCATTAGCACAGCTGAAGACCAATACTATAAAAAGGGGATGACTTTAATCTTGTCATCTCAGTCTTTTCAAAGGTGACATATCCTTACTCTATCAACAATTACAATGTGAGCCTTGTGCTTTTAAAGCAGCCCACAGCATGTACACAGCAACGATCACACAGACTGCAGCTGTTTGAAGTCCAGAATCTCTGATGCAGTTTCCTAGCACTGGCTCATACCCATAAAAATCAGGGAAACAAAGCTGTCACAGCCAGAGCGAGAAACAAGAATTCACACTCATGCAGCCTTAGCAGCATGGCAGGCAAACAGAAAGGAGCCACGTGAATCCTCTTTTTCCAGGTGTTCTTCTATCTGGGAAGGCTTTAAATGCATAGGTTCTCTCCTTTTTTCCCAGGAATATACACAGCAACTAGCATTGCAGGCACTTGCATCCCAGCTCCTCGCGGTTCTGGCTACTTCCCTCTCATAGACACTTCTTCTGATGCCAAGACACAGACACGGTACTCCGCTCTTATGTGCAATAGTGATCCATTGTATGCACACCACCTGCATGACTGATCTCCCCCACTCACAGTCCTACCTCTTTCTGCTGCTCAAGGCTCACCTTTGCGCCTGAAAGCTGACTCTGTAGGTGGTCTTTCATCTTTGGAAAAAATTGTACGTACAAACACATCACTGAGGCGAGCAACTCTCGTGCTGTACAATCGGCAGTGGAGTGCTCTAGAACAGTGTACAGAGAGGTTTCCTGAGGAGAGCCTCAGGGGAGCAGAGAAACCCACCAGGAGCCCACAGCTTGCGTGACTGCAGCTGAGGAGACCTTGACGGGTCCGGCAACAAGGGTGGCCAAGAACCCACATCTATAAAAGAAGCCTCGGGGGATGACTAGAAGACCAGCAGCACCATGACCAGGGTGGGCAAACAGGCCACGGTGTGGCAGCGAGGTCTTAGGAGTCTGGAGAGCTCCCACTCAACTGGAAGCTGGCAAATGTTGTCCCAGTTTTCAAGAATGGTAAGAAGGAAGACCCTGGTAATCACAGACCTGTCAGTCTGACTTCAGTGCCTGGTAAAATCACGGAGAAGGTTATACTGAAAGCTATTAAATAACACTTGAGAGACAATGCAGTCATCAGTCACAGCCAGCATGGGTAAACGAGGGGAAAGTTCTGCTTCACGACAAGGTGACCCATCTAGTTGACCAAGGGAAGCCAGGAGACGTGGTTTTGGTTTTTAGCAAAGCTTTTGGTACTGTCTCTCACAGTATCCTTCTGGACAAAATGTCCAGCTCACAGATAGGCAAGTCCATAATCTGTTGGGTGAGCATCTGGCTGATGGGTGAGGCTCAAAGGGTTATAGTAAATGAGGTTACATCAGGGTGGCAGCCAGTCACCAGTGGGGTTTCCCCAAGACTCATTTTTTGGGCCAGTACTCTTTAATGTTTTTCTAAATGATCCGGACACAGGAATCTAATGTACATTATGTAAATTTGCCAATGATACTAACCTAGGAGGAGCTGTAGACTCCCTCAAGGGTAGAGAGGCCTTCCAGAGAGATCTGGTTAGACTAGAGCACTGAGCAATCACAAACTGTATGAAATTTAACAAGAGCAAGTGCCAGATTCTCCACCTGGGACAGGGTAATCCTGGTTATGCATCAAAATTAGGGGACCAGAGGCTGGAGAGCAGCCCTGAGGAAAGAGTTTGGTTAGTTTGGGTTGATGACAAGTTCAATATGAGTCAACAGTGTGCCGTGGCAGCCAATACGACCAACAGAGTCCTGGGGTGCATCAAGCACAGCATAGCTACCCAGTCGAAGGAGGTGATTGTCCCACTCTACACTGCACTGGTGCAGCCCCACCTTGAGTACTGTGTGTGGTTTTGGGTGCCTCAGTATAAGAAGGACATAAAACTATTAGAGTGTGTCTAGAGAAGATGAAAAGATCGTGAAAGACCTTGAGGGCAAGACTTATGAGGAGCAGTTGAGGTCACTTGGCTTGTTCAGCTTGGAGAAGACAAGGCTGAGGGCTGACCTCCTCTCAGTCTACATCTTCCTCAAGGGGGGAAGCAAAGTGGGAGCTTCTGATCTCTTCTTTCTGGTGGCCAGCGATAGGACATGAGGAAACGGAATGAAGCTGCATCAGGGGAAGTTCAACTTGGACGTTAGGAAAAGGTTCTTCACTGAGAGGATGCTTGGTCACTGGAACAGGGTCCTCAGGGAAGTGGTCACAGCACCAAGCCTGTCAGAGTTCATGTAGCATCTGGATGATGCTCGTAGCCGTGTAGTTTAGTTTTAGGTAGTCCTGCAAGGAGCAGGGAGTTGGACTTCATGATCCCTTCCAACCTGAGATATTATATGACTCTATATCCCTAGGCTCCCTTTTTAACCAAACCAGCAATAAACAGCTGATATATCTTGGCTCTCCATCAGGAGCAGTATTGACACTCAGCCATTGGGCAGACTTAGGATACAAACTCACCAGGTACCAAACACGCTTCCTCCACAGATGAAGACAAGCTGCCTCGGCTGGCAGGAGCACCAAATAAACAAAAGAAGCTGGCCAGAAATTCAGGGATCTCTGTGCCTACACATTCATTTGGGCCAGTCAATGCTGTTTGGCTACCCCAGTCAAAGAAGTTCTGCATGTACTGTGGGGTCTTTTTTTTTTCCCCTCCAATTCAAACTTGCAGACCTATTTTTCTAGGCATGACAATAATACAGATGGAGTGATGTTTTCCGACACTTTTCTGCAGAGATCAAAACATAAGAAAACAAGAACTTGCTTCAACTGCAGCAAATTCATATTGTAAACATCATGTTTCCCATCAGACTGCTGACTCTTACCACCTGCCAAACACGAGCTGGTTTCCAAAGGCTGAATCCTGAGTCTCAAAGGCTAAATAGTGGCTGTCAGTGCGAGGACTGCAGGAAGATGGATGCAGAAATGTGAGCTTTATAGCCCCCATGTCTCTAGCCTGGCTTGATAATATTTCCTGCCATGAACAACCCTCACTTAGATTGTAATTTCATATGATGCATTACCACTATACACAATCAATATATCATAATCTTAGAAAGAACAAATGAGAAGATTCAATGGCCATAAATGCCATGTTCTCGACAGTGCAGCATTCTTTCTTTCAGATCACAAAACAATTTTATTTTAAATTCTCTGAGCAATTGGATAGCCACAGACCACCTGGAAAAGAGCTCCACAGATTCTTAATACCATTTTCAGTATGAATTATGACTTCTTCCTTAATACATCCCTGTCTCTCCTAGACTCTCATGTCAGTCTTTTTCCATTGCTTCCCAAAATTTGAAATTTCATTTTGGTGATAAGGAAAACACCCACAACCAGGTGTGATACGGAGCTAGAGAGAGAAAAGATACTTATCTGCAGTCTAGGTCTCATTTTGTTGTGGGGAATGGGAAGTATGCAGCCACAATTACCTGGAAACCAACATTTTTAAATGTAAATTAGTCTAGTTGTGCTACTTCTTTCCCATTGTGGATCACCATTGAATGTATTTTCCAAAATAGATAACCTAGTAATTTTCAGTGGTTATTCTGTATCCTCAGTTTTAACCTCCAAGTCTTCATATTCTGTCCCACCTACTATTCGCAGTAAGAAAATACCCCGGCTTTTGTCCTTCAAACTATTCATGAAACTATCCAATGAAAAGAAACAGTGCGGCAGTCTCCTCATGATCCAAACTTAATCCTGTTGAAAATCCAATAAATTCAAAATTATACTTTCCCATTGTTATTCATCCTTCCAGCCAGTTGCTTTACTGCATTATCCTCCACGATCTCTCTACTGCTTACACAAAGCAAAGATTATGATTTCAGTTTGATAGTATTTTATGTGCCAATGCACAAAAGAAATTCAAAGAACATGAAGGGGAAAAGCAATGAACACTCGAAGGCTTTTCTGTAGAAGGAGGCACAACACAATATAAAAGTTCCCCATAAAGATCCAACTGTGTCACATCTCTTGCATCCTGTGTATTCCAAAAGCAACCTCCGAGCTACAGAAGCAAACAGCAAGTGACTCTCATTTAATTAGTGCAGTGAAGGATTAGATCTTACCTTTTCTCCTTTTTCTCCTCTGCCATAGGCTCTGCCCTAGAAATGAAAGAAGAGGGGAAAAGGTACATTTGATAACCAGGGTGTCAAACAACACTCTAAATATAAAATGTATATTTTCCTTGTTCTGCATCTGAGATATATGCATCTATCCATATATGTCATATCTACGTGTGTAGACATACAAGTACAGGACAGCTACATAGGGAAAGTATATTTCTTTGGGCATAATTGCTTGATAATAATTCAGTGACAAATTAAAATAGAAAATCTATCCCCAATTCTCCTACTGCAGCGAGGAAAACATCTTATTTCCTATTCAGGGCAGAGTCTGATATTAAATTTCCAACACCAAAGATGCCAACAACGCTTATTAGAATGAATTTCACATAGGTTTAAAGATTTTCTAGCCCAAAAACTCAGTCTGGCGTTTGCATTAATTGCAGCTCTGGCAAGCTGTATCCTGGTCATCTGAATATAAAAGATTTGAGAGAGATTTGCATCTTCCTTGTGTTCAGGTGCCTCATACTGTCCCTGTTGGATGTGTGGCTGTGCTATAATCAAGTACACCCAAGTCACATATTTTAATTAGAAGGCCAATACTAAGTCAGTCATCAACTGTATTCAGGGATGAACCCACCCATTTCCACTCCTCTGAGAAATTCTGTTTGGTGCCAGAAAGATCAGCTTTCCCTTGGGATAAAGGCCCAGCAGACGGAACATGTTCAACAGGGCACATTGACATAGTGAGCAAATTCTCACCATACAGGAGAAAACAACTACTATTATTTCCATTTCCTTACTTAAAATCATTCTGGTATTTCTCACTTACTGACTCTCCTTTTTCTCCTCTGAGTCCAGGAAGCCCTTGGCTGCCACTTTCTCCCTTGAAAAAGAAAGGGTGTTAATACCACAGAGTTAATTCATTCCTTTCTTGACAGGCATAGAAATAGCAGATGAGATTTCCTCCTACACCTCCATGTTGGACTCATTTGTGAAATGTACCATGTTAGTGTTTGTATTTTGTGGTCAGCTTTCTGTTGTTTTGATTTTTTGGGAAGCAGTGCAACAAGGGTTAGACTGAGATTGTGGACACTTCTGATCTCACCAGCCTCCGCTGCCAAGATTTCAGCTCCTGCTATAAAGACTGAGTGTACCTCATGACATTTATACTGATATGAATGTTCAAGTTCTCAGATTGATTTTATATTCTATTTTTCTTATGAAAACACTGCTAGAAGCCTTCTGAGTGCACTGGCCAGGCAGAGAGCTTTCTCTTATGAGGTACTTCAAAAATCCTTATTTTCTATTGAGCCAGGAAGGACTTGGAAGGGTGGTTTGCATAAGACCTAGAGGATGTACACCTAAAACTTGGAAAAAAAAACCTGTAAATATCGTCAAGATTTTAGAGCTATTTTTTAAAAAATTCAAACCCCATTGTTTTCATTCTGACTAAAGTTTCATGATCAGACTACTCCTCCCTTCCCTTGCAGAAGTGTGTAACACACACAGAGTCACTCTCCTTGCTTGCTCCAGTAGAAGAGAAGAAAAGGAACACAGAAAAAAGACAACTGAAAGCATACAAATTGTGATGGGTAGAGGAATTAAAACTGCAGAAGCAAATACATAAGGAGGAAAAGAGAAAAATTGTCAATCAAAAACCAAACAAAACGTTTTCTTCACTTGTCTCCTAAAAAGAACAGGGGTAAAAGGGATAATGAATCAAGGAAGATGGATCATTTAATGAATATTCAGCAGACACAGAACTAAAAGTGGTGCTAAAACCAGCATGTGCAGAAAAAATACCTACAAATCATTTTCACATACAGCTCTGTAGTCACAAAACTGGAAGAAGGATCAGCTGAGGATACACCCATTACTAAGACTAGTTTAAGGCTATGTGCAGTGCTGCCAGCAGTTCCTTCAGTTCCTCTAGCACAAGGAGCTGCTGGAGAGCAGAGGGCTCTGCCCACACACCTCTACCGAGCTCCTGCCTCATTCTCATCCAAAATGTATGTACCAGAAAAACACTCTGCTGAGCTCCCCATCCATCACAAGCAAATACAATGCCCTCGCCTATTTGTACCTCCCATCGTCTTTTGCTTGTAGGGAGTTTAGGCACGTTGGACTTCAGTGTAGATATGGTATCAAGCACAAAAAGTCTCACACCTGAGCAGGACCCTCCAGCACCACAGCAGCAGTAAGTCCAATGACTCCTGCACTCTCCAAATCTCCCCTTGCGGACCACAGTACAATTAAATTTGGAGGCTCTGTTCAATTTGTCCTGATCTATGCCCCCAAAAACGTGCTTACCTGCAGCTGACACTGAAACGTTTGTGAGGCTCATGCTTTCTTTTCCTCAGACTAAGACAGGCTTTTGAAAGCACAGGAAATATGAAAGTTTCTTTCTTTAACCATCCTCAATTTTTTTGCCAAAAGAAAGAAACCTTACAAAGCAGGTAGCATAAATGCAAAAACAATGTCACAGTCAATTCAAGTAGGCTATGGCAAAATACATGAGTATTTTATTCAACTGTATGTTTTAAGTCACTTAGAGTATATGAAAACTCCTTTCTAAATTGGACAAAAAAATACATCCTGCTACAGCATGTCTAATACACTGGACTTCTCAAATTTCGCAAAGGCAGGTAAGCAATGTCATTTCTATGATGTGGACAAAAACAGATCTCAGAGAAATGACTTTTTCTAAACTTGGATTGAGAGCGATGCTGGAAGAGCGCAGAAGCCGGTAGACCATCAGGCCAGTGCCCCAACCAGCCAGCCTGGCTGCCTGCAAACAGCATAGCATGCAGAGCAAGTACAGAAGGCAAATAAATTAAACTGGGCTGTCATTAGCATCTAAAGTTTATCATAGGACCCAGCTTCAGGCACGTTAGACAATTCATCCAAAGGTATTTCCTGCCTGATTCTTCCCCCGTACCATCCCTTACTCTATGTCCTTCCAAAACCTGCACGCTGTGTTTCCACGCATTACCCTCAGTTTGGCAGTATGGATGATTGAGGCAGAAGTGCTCATCTCTGAGGGATTCTTTCACTTTTTCTAACAACTGCAAGCACTCCTGTTTTGTCCTGCCTTTGGAGACTTAGAGTGGAACAGAAACTCACTGTCTTCCTATACTTTGAATATTTCACTGATCAGATGGTACCATAAGTAAATTCTGTCCAAACTTCCTCCCTTAAAAGAAGGAATATGTTATGGGAGCTCACAATAGCAGAGCCTGAACTCCAGTCTCTCAATCTTCAACTCCGATAGATGACAAACGTATTCATTTTACTTAACAGACCTTCAAACTGACCTATTTTTTGAAGCAAACAGAAAGAACCACATACTCGTTATTCCTTTTTTTGGATAAAGAGTGAAAAAGCCACCAGCTACTACTGGTCTAAGGAAAACAAATCCAAAGCAAACCCAAAAACTCTCTTAGTTTCAGGAAGGAGCTTCACAGTTCTCTTGCCTTTATCAGCCTCTCACAAGATCCCTGTTTTGCAGCAAAAGGGGGGTGTTTTATTTTTTTGACACTGATCTCTCTCCCTGTTAGTATGCCCTGTTGGGATTCCTTTCTCAGTTGACTCCCACCAGCTGCGTACTGTTTCTCTGATACAGCTGAACCAGCTGCTTTCCTGGGTTGTTGTGTGGCCATGTAGTCTCTCACAGGAAATTTATCACTATCATCCTACAAAATACTTTTGGAGAATGCTCAAATACCTGCAGCCTACATAAATATCCCTTGGGCTCCAGTTATTCAGGGGTAGATTTCAGCTTTGCAATTCATCCCCCATAAGAGATGCTAAGTAGCGCTGATATCTATGGAGAAAATGATGAATGTAGACACAGAGTCCTGATATCACTCTGTTTCCACCTTTTTCTGACAGTTTATTTCCTTATTCATTTGTTTACTCCCACCTCTCTCTGTTTTGTCAATTAATGTTTGGTCATTTCTTATTCTCTACTCGCTTATTAGCATGTTTTAATCAAACCTAAAAATATAGTAGAGATCATACGATTTTTTTTTTTGGTGTTTCTTGAAGCTCCAGCTCTTCGATTTAAGTAAAAAATCAAAATCTTTCATATTTGTTACATTAAAAAAAACTTTGCAGCCCTTCTCATTATACAACAACAAAGGTTTAAAACGTAATACTTACAACTTAGAAATATGGAGCCAAGAAGAATGACCCTAAAACATATTACTGGATATTTACAACCACATAATGCAGAAGCTACTTATATTTTTGTGGGCCCTTAGTCTTTCCTTAATAAAGTACCAGGTGGTAATATTGGGGAGTTGCAAACAGCATTCATTTTCTTCCTCATGGCCAGCATTTTAGCCTAGCTAGCTTGACAATGTTGCAGAGAGAGAGAGAGGAGAGAGATACTAGCTCCTGCACATTGAGCAGGGACTTTGAAAGGCTGGTCCTTGGCGATAGCGATGCAAGACTGCTGTCAAGGATGGTATACATTATTTAATCACAATATCTTTGCAAGTCAGGAGCGAAATCTCTTACTTGCCTTATTTAGCAGATAAAGAACCTAAGTCATTTGTCTCAGATCATCACATTTGTACCAACATATTGTCAGAGCCTAGATTTAAATGGCACCTTCCCCAGCTCCCTAAGACTGTGACACGGTCCAGTCCTGCCTCAGCTGTATAGAAGTCATGGACCACTACAGTCCAAGAGGAGTTACACACATCTAGAGAGCTCTTCAGCAACCCACATGCAGGAGGGGACAGCCATTTCAGGATCCATCACAGAAATCCTGCTGGTGCTGTGCTTAGTTATATACTATTCTATATTCGACTTGTATCCCCTGCACCCCAGCAGTGTGCCATGTTACACTGTACAGATATCCCCACCAGCACATAGACCTTGTCAAAGTGGTGAAAGACAACAGGGTGTTGCTGCAGTGTGCTTTTATTATTATAATCATCATGCTTCTGCAACCTCCTCACAACAGTTGTGGCTCTGCCATTCTTCAAAACAGCCCATCATTATTTAAGATGTCACAGATTAAAATAGAAAGTTGCTATTTACATACACGTGGAAGCATAAGGAAACATTTTCTGCAGTCTCAGTCAGGCACATCTGAGCATTAATGTGCCCATGTTCCTTCATTCCAGCAGAAAACATACTCCAAAACACACCTCCTCACCATCCAAACTTCTCCCTACAGACAGAAGACCAAGCCTTGCCAAAAAAACAACACCACATTTCTGAGGATGTCTGACCTTCAAGACCCAAAGATTTCTTCTTTCCCCTCCTACAGTGTTTCATAATAATTGAGTAAATTTTGGTGGAATGTGTCTAGTTTATTCACCAAACAGGTATAATATCTGTAACTGAATTTGCAGAAGTAATTCAGATGGAAATAATTTTGAATACATATTGTTCCCAAACACTTTTTTAATCATACAGATGTGAAACTGGGAACCAGCAACACCACCAACTTTCACCCCTTCAGCAATGTTGTGAACCCTTGCTTTCCTCCAGTACAAGTGCTCCCTTTAAGTCAATTGTCTCGCAGCTCTGTTCGTAAGCAAGCACAGAAAGAAAACGTGTGTATGCTGAATGCACACACGTGCATATCAAAGAAGCTTGCAGAATATGCAGGATAATATAGAGGTTGCAGTGTGAAATTTGACGCAGAGATCACAACCACTCTCCCACCCTGCTATCTAGGAAGAATAGTTCTAAGCAAAGTGGCCTATGTTTAACATTAGCTCATGACTCAGACAGTCTTGCTAAGGATAACAGATTGTGGCGAATTCTTTAGCCTCAGGAAATTTTGCAAAGCGTGACTGGGAGGCTGCTACCTAACCCATGGATATCTCGTACTGCTGAGCAAGGCACAGCACAAAAGCAGCACATGGTTTTCCAGGTGACTTATCATGAAAGCTGTACATGACCTAATGAATAACATTACCTTGCAAAATTGCCAGATTAGGAGCTACAGGAAAATATTTTGGAACACATGTACTCTAAGAATGACGTAAAGCAGCAACAGAGAAGCCCACGTGCAAATCTGGAGCAAAGACACAAGATGGCCAGTGTCCTGCACTCCCAGGCTCATCCAAAACTATCTGAAATGTCATATGCCAAATTGACTCTTATTCCTCAAAATCAACACTTCTACTGACTGTGAAACTCTTTTCTTTGTTGTTGCTTTTTCTGAGCAAATGAACTAACACGTTACTAACCTTTTGACCTTTAGGACCTTCAAGCCCAATTGGACCTCTCTCCCCCTAGGACAAAAAAACATGATTAGTCATACTGATCTTCTCATTATATAATAGAGCAAGGGCCCAATCCCACAGCAACTGAGGACAACAAAAACGTTTTCAGGTTTTAGTGAAGAACAGACTAAAAATGGCATGCCCACAAGAGCAGTGACAGTGAAACTGGCTTCTCAGAGGTCCTAGTCACAGCCAATATAAGCAAGCACACTGCTTTTAAAAACTATGAGATTTTTTTTTTCAGTATGCTTACATTTACTTCCAGAATCTCTTCCTTTTTATTTGAAGAAGGATGCACATATCTTGGCTGGATAAGAATAACCACTTTGTTTTCAAGGTTGTTACCAAGACTATCAGCATGATTGAAAACACTGAGTTAGGTAAAGAGAAAACACCTGGAGAGACTGCCATTACCTCTACACATGTCCCACCTGTGAATGACACATGTCTGGCTCTTCCCATGAAGAGCTTCCCACCACTAGGTCTTAAAGTGCTTCACGAACAAATACAGCCCTTCTTATAACTCACTTGCATGGTGTCATACCCTATTTCCAAACTCATCCAGCATGACTCAGGTAAAACACACTCATTTCAACACTCACCTTTTGTCCAGCAGGACAGGAGCAGTTGACAGTCTTGAGGTGGCCAACTTGCTCATTGCCAACAGTGGGCCTCACTTCCAGAGGAGGTGCTTCCGTCAGAACCGTGACCTGGCACTATACCCAAAAACCCAAGGTTAGGACGAAGCCTTCCATGCTAGAAAGCTTCCTCTTCCACCCGGTTTAGAGAAACTGCACAGGCATTACTAGATAACACACAGCTAAATGAGTCATAGAGAGGAACAAAATCCCACAAAAGCCATTCCTTCAAGTAATGGGAAAAAATGTGGCAAAATAAACAGTTAATCTCTTACTTTAACCAGGATTGAGGGGAGAAGAGTAAAAGGAGGGTGGAATTTTCTAGTGAGAGCTGGACACAGTTAACTAAGCAGCAACTGGCACCGGTTTAGCTCTTCCTAACTAAAACCAGTGGGAAACTTTGCATATTTCATGCTGAATTTCTGTCATTCCATCACTACTTCAAGGTTTTGTTTTCCCAGACAGTTTAACAAGGAAAGAGCAACTCGGAACTTCAAATTCCTCATACGCATTGCTCTGCAGTAATCCTCTTCTGGCTCTGCCACATAACCAATTACATAGTCAGGTTTCATTCTTAATCATTGAAAAAATGATGATCCCACACTGTCATGAATTCCCTGATTTATGTAATAGATTTCAAAAAAAACTGTTCATGTGAAAATGAATAAAATGACAAAAAGAAGCTTACTGGTCCAGAGGGAATGTCACAACAGGTCTCCAGCTCAGCATGCCGAGAATCACAGTAAATAACCATCCGCTGAAGATCAAACTAGAAGACAAAGTGAGGCAGTAGTCTCAAAGACAGTAAATTATTAAAGACCGCATGTCCTTTTGCTTGGATACAAACAGTGCAGATGAATACAAACAAAAACCAGATGGGGCTAAATTCATAGTGATTCTGTGGATCCTGTAGTTAATATCTGTCTCTCTCTGTATCAGTAATGGACCAATATCTCAGCATGCTTCAAGAGTGTTGAGCTAATGAGACCCAGAATATGCCTATTAAAATTCTGGTGCAGGTTTTCATACAAATAACAAGGCATGCTAGTCCCCATGTCCTGGACAATTTTTTCTGTCTGAGAAGACATATTCTGACCACCTCCGTCCTCCCTAGAATTTCATCTGCACATAAAGTTTGTTTTTCTCCTGTTGTGCCTTACATCTTCTGACCATTTATCCCTGCTTGTGAAATGCTATTAGCATGTTTAATAGGCACATTCTATCAATTTTACACAACTAAGAAAGATTAGAGAAGTCTCAAAACACCAAACAATCGCACATAATTTATATGGGGTTAACACTGCTAATGGACAATGAGGTCCAACTTGCAGGTCTCAGCTTCAGTTCAACTGGAGCAAGAGTGATTTAATATCAGGTATCTTTTCTGAGGAACTGAGAATATGTCATGACTCTCCTGACTTAACAAGCTTTCTTTTTTTCCCTCATCTCTTCCTATCAATCACAGGTGGAAACATTCATAATACCAATATCAGACAGCAAAAGTCCTTTACATATGTAGTTCTGTTCCCAGTCTGATGGTATTTGTGGATGATTTTGTCTCCAATTTCAGCTATAGAACATCCTGGGACTAGACAGAAAGATTAAATTAATTTCTCATTTTTGATCCCCACTATGGAGATACTGACTGTCTGACACAGAAAGACAACAACTCTTGTACATGACGAGCTGCCAATCTGTCTTAGTTATGTAACACAGGTAACGCTTCAGTGATGTTGCTTCAGGAAAAGGGTCAACTACAACACAACCCTTAAAACCCCATTCACGTGCTGCAAACCCAATGCTGAACGTTACCCCAGCTCTGATCATCACACACTGTACTTACGTCAATGGGGATGCTATCATACAAGCGTTTGCCAATCACAGTTTTTCCTTGAATGTCAATATTTTCCCTGTCTTCAATAGGCAGCATCTGTACCAGTCCACAGTCTATGTAAAGCGAGACAGCCTTTGACTGAATGCTGAGGGCAATTTTGTGCCAGCTACGGTCGAAAAGATCACTGACTCGTGCATTTCGGAATACCACTCTCACAGCGTCCTTGGTGAGCCCAATGGCATTGTACTCCACAGCTTTGTTCTCTCCATCCAGTCGGATTGAGACCTATGGGCAGACAGAAATGGTCTTGCTAGTAAAGTACAAAACCTCTTCCTTCCTCCTGCCTGCCTTCCGTTGTGACCGACCCCCAAAGTTAGGGATGGTACAGCACAGGGTGAGAAGCCCAAGCAAAGAGCAGAGGACAGTTTTCTGTGAGATATGAAGCTGGACAGGGAGCCTACACCTTTTCGAGTAAATAAGACAAGGAAGGGCACAGGCTTAGACTCATGATCATCTAAAGACTTGTCTTGTGAGTATAATCCTTGGCTTGTTTTCAGAAAATGCCACCTTGATGCCTGCCAGGCAATGGTTGGCCATGGTTGGGTGGTAGCATGTCAGAGGCATCTACTCAAAGGCAGATAGACAAAGATGAGACTGTTTGGGATCCCTCTGTCCTGTGCACTCCTGCACTACTTCTTGGCAGGTTCTGTGCTCTTTAGTACCCTTAACATGTCCTCAAATGTCCCATGGGTCATGGACAAATCCCTCACTGCCTGACAGGAAACCAGTCTGCTGAGCTGTAGCACTGCCCACATTTTATTTCAGATGTTTTGAACAGAAAACAGAAACACAGAGTAATGATTATGCCTTAGGCTCAGAGGAATCCTAGTACCATGTTTTACACAGTGTGGACACAACCAGGCCATGCCACTTAAAGTCAATGCCAAAGACTGGCTCCTGGCCTAATCCAGTTAATTAGAAATAGAAGAGATGATTTCTAGACATATGGGAAAGTTAGGAGGGTTTAAGGACAGGTGGCCTCAAATGTCTTCCTTTCTGACTAAAATAGTGCAACACACAAAAAATGAGCTCCCAAGTCACCATTCTTAAGCAGAACATTTTCAAGTGTGAGTGGGGAAAAAGTCCACTTTAATTCTATATTATATCATGTCACTCCACTTGATCACTGCAGAATCAAAATCCCACTGCTGCCTCCCTCTGTCTTTCTCCCTCTACCTGTCCCTGCCTTTCTTCCCCCACTAACCACTCCTAAAAGCATCTTGCTACACCCCACCCCACAATGTTGCAAGCTAGGAGCAAGGAAAAATAGGCTTTTGAAGACATTGTGTTTTTAGTTCATTTACAGATTGACTCTTCTTTTACCATAGGCAATTACTAACAAGCAGCAGGGAATGGGGCAAAGCGCAGAGCCAGGAGAGCAAACTGTGCCCGCAGGCTGCAGAGCTGGAAGGAGTTTGGCCACATTGGCACTGAGCCATGTCTGATTTAAGCAGCTCAGGGTAGGCTGACTCCAGATCTGACCCAACATCTCCATGCAGCTGAGCGCCGTGCTGGCTGGAAATGCCAGCTCCGATCAGCATTAGCTCAGAAGTGTCTGCAGTCAGTAAGCTACGCAGGTCTGCAGTGCAGTGGCCAAACCACTACTGACTTTATATGAAACAAGGCTCATGAGGCTCTAAGGCACTTCTGGCAGCACAATTTAAGGCACTTTCAAAAATATTACTGAGAATCTTGAGTGGCTTTTTCTCTCCACAACTAAGCAGTTCAAGATTTCAGCTGTCTCCAAGAAGCACTGAGCGATATACATGTTCTCACTCTGCTGGAATTAAGCAGGCATGTATCACAGTAAATCATGTTTCATTTAACAGAGTGCAGCTGATAATAATTTCCATGTAAACCTTTAACCATTGTCTGAAACCTAGTTATCTAAGTCCTCAAATTGCACCTATCCTTCACTGTGAGTTCCCAAAATCCTTTTGAATACCAGTCCCAAAGCAGCAATACTGCACTAGTACGTGAGCCCATGCCGACAGCACAGTTAAGAGTCATGGGTAATGCCATTGGCACCATGTTGGTACTGAGCAGAAAAACATACAGCCCATCCAAACCACTCCCTCCTCAAGCGCACTTGAACCCCTAAACTATAGCATGCTGGTAAGAACATGCTATATAGGAACAGACAGCCCTTTATTATAGTCTTCTGGTATTTTTCTTCTGAAAGCCTGAGAGTACTTGACAAAAATTACAAGACCAAATTCTGCAGCAGCCAAGACTCTGGGTTGTGGAGCAATAATAGGTGTTACATCCACATCGTAAGAAGCAAACTGATAACATCTTTGCATGTTATCCAGATAACTGTGCAAAACCTTGACATGAGTCACAGTTCTGTGGTACATCCGTGTGGTTATCTTTTTCCAAACAGGCAAAATATTTTCCCTGAACAGAATTACCTGAACAAAACAACCAAAAACTCAAAAGTGGTTTCAAGAGCAAGGATGGTACATTTTTCTCCCCCTTTCCAATGAATATATCTATCTACATGCTAACAACAAAGAAGGTCTGTTCAAACCTTCCTGCAGGGTTGGAATTAAAGGAAAAATGAACTGAAAGACACGCAAAGGGATTTTTACTAGTCCACAAGGAAAAAGGAGTGGGAAGTCAAGCAAGAAAGCTGATTCATGCAACAAAAGAGAAACAAGGCTGCTTTTGCTGGCTGCAAAGGGCCTCGTACCTGTGGTATGCCGTACTTGTCAATAATTTGCCAAATATACCAGTCTTCTTTCCTGGAAGCCTTCCGAAATTTGAAGGTAGTTACAAAGGCATATTCATCAGGCAGACCTTGTGGAAATACATCCCTGGTATGGGGAGGGGAAAAAAGAGCAATGTATCAGGCTTATCAGTGAAGAACAGAACTTCTAAAACTCTTTGCATGTCCCAGCAACATTTCCCAAAAGTATCACGTGATTCCTACAAAATCTGTTGTATTTGGCAGCCTGCAGAGAGATGAACATGAGCTTGTGGCCTCCAGGTGGTTCTGTTCTTGAGGAACACTTTTTGGAACAATGGTGAAGTTCTCAAATTAAATAAGAAACAGTGAAAATCTGTAGTCTAGTATTCATTATGTTAAAGCATTTGTTTTTCACCTGATGCTTCATTTCATTGCAATCTGTAAACCATCCTGTTTTTCTCTAGGTGCACTGGAGAACTGTGACATCTGACAATGGGCAGGCACACCTGAAATTCTCTATACATGTACAGTTATAGCAACAAATACTGTAATATTTGCTCTGAAACAGGCACTACACCTCATGCCTGCCCAAGATGTTCCTTGGATGATGGCCTGGAACAGAAGAACTTTCTCAAATCAAACATTACAAACACATCAGGTAGAAATTTACTCAGTGCGACACCATGCTCCATGCATAAGTTCAGCGGCTGTAACTGTGACACCTCTGCTTTGCTGAACAGGGAGATATAGGAGCATGTGGTTGAAATCAGTCCCCCATGATATCACATTGAACCTTCAGCCTGATAACCTGTAACCAAATCTGTAAGAGCCATCTGCTGGCCTCTGTGTCTTTCTGGATACCTCGGAGTTGGGAACAGGATTACCAGCTTGTGAGCCTAAATTCAAAAAAGGTTTTCAGATGCTGAATGCCCACAGAAATAACTGGGAGTTAGGTACCTAAATATCCTTGTGAGTCTGGCTACACCTCATCACACAGAGGCTGACAAATGGCCCATCAGGTAGATTTAAACTGACAGAAAGCTATAATGACCTATTACGTGTCACCCTCAACTGATTTTTAAAGGTGCCAAAGAACTGGCTGCAAGTTCCTGACAGAGAATGTCTTCATGCCAAAAGCAGATCTAGGCATTCTCATTGCTTTGAAGATATGACAAAAGCTGTTTCTCAATTGCTTGGTCCCTGCATCTTTTACAGAGGTGCATTACTGCATAAATAACAAAAACTCTGTTTGTGAGTTTTCATTTATTTCCTCACTAAAAAATAATCTCCGTCTAGAAGCTCAGCTTTACTTAGGAATCCATGGGCAGGAATTGCTGTCCCCAGAAATGTTTTATTTCCTTCTTTCACCCAAGGCTGAATAGAACTGATGATCCATATTATGGAGCTTTGCTGGATGCCTGGTACCTACAGGGAGCACTCTGCCCGCTCCTTGGTCTATAATTCTGACAACAGGATGGATTGCAGAAGAGGCCATTATAAAACTCCAACACAAGAGAATCCCCCAATGCCACAGGTTAGTCTAAGAGTTAATTAACCTAGCTCCAAGGTCAGCAGAATCACAGCTTCTACAAAGAAAAAATGATAACAGCTAAGCAGAAGATTCTCTTAGCCATTGCCCATTTTGGCAATCTAACCTCCTTCTTACACGCTTTTGCTTGGCATAAGAGCCTGCATCTGTGACAATCAACATGAGATCCTACATCTGTAATAATAACACAACGGAGAAAAATAAGAGTATCTGTTCTCATTTCAGTCACTGAATGTAATAACAATTAATAGGGTGCCTGCATTTGGTAAGGAATAGCATAATTAATGTATTTGGGAAATTTGAACACTTTTACAACAGCTAAAAATAACTAATATTCAATGTAACTCATTGACTATTAGTGGTTTTTATGTCTGTGAAGCAAGGCTGTAGAAAGCCAGTTTGTGTTCATGTGCATCACATCACCAGAGGCTCTTAGAATGACCAGGAAAAAAAAATAAAGGAAAAAGGAAAACAAAAGGCTGTAGATGGATTGTCACAAAGAAGAAAAAACCTCACCTATATATCCTTGGCAGACATTTCTTTGGCCTCTACTTCAGAAACCCCAACGAAGGAATAGATACAATCTCCTTCGGTAACTTCTTTCTGTGTTTCACTATCCTACATACTACTAAAAAAAGGCTATCCTAAACCTCACTTGCCGCAGTTTAATCCTGCGGAAACAACTTTTTTTCCAAGAGGAACCATGTAAACAACTTGTTCTTCTCTCTTCGCTGCAGCCTTTTGTATGTTTATAAGCTCTCCCCTCCGTCTTCTACACTCTAAAAGACCAAAAAAGCCTTCAGTCATTCCACCTCAGTCATGCTTGATCTCCTTTACTTTGTTAGAAGTCAGAGACCCAATGTTTATATCGACACTAGTAAATAATGGTCAGGGTCCATTCACTAGCTAGCAGTGGATGTCGTCTACCTCCATTTCAGCAAGGCTTTTGACACGGTCTCCTGTAACATCCTCCTAGGGAAGCTCAGGAAGTGTGGGCTGGATGAGTGGTCAGTGAGGTGGATTGAGAACTGGCTGAATGGCAGAGCTCAGAGGGTTGTCATCAGCGACGCTGAGTCTAGTTGGAGGCCGGTAACAAGTGGTGTCCCCCAGGAGTCAGTACGTGGCCCAGTCTTGTTCATCTTATTCATCAATGACCTGGATGAAAGGACAGAGTGTACCCTCTCAAGTTTGTTGATGACACCAAACTGGGAGGAGTGGCTGATAGACCGAAAGGCTGTGCTGCTGTTCAGCGAGACCTGGACAGGCTGGACATTTGAGCGCAGAGGAACCTGATGAGGTTCAACAAGGGCAAGTGCAGGGTCCTGCACCTGGGGAGGAACAACCCCATGCATCAGTACAGGCTTGGGGCGGACCTACTGGAGAGCAGCTCTGCAGAGAGGGACCTGGGTGTCCTGGTGGACGACAGGTTAATCATGAGCCAGCAGTGTGTCCTGGCTGCCAAGAAAGATAATGGGATCCTGGGATGCATTAGGAGGAGTGTGGCCAGCAGGTCGAGGGAGGTTCTCCTTCCCCACTACACTGCCCTAGTGAGGCCCCATCTGGAGTACTCTGTCCAGTTCTGGGTTCCCCAGTTCAAGAAAGACGAGGAACTACTGGAGCATCTCTGCTACAAGGAAAGGCTGAGGGAGCTGGACTTGTTCAGCCTGAAGAAGAGAAGGCTGAGAGGGGACCTAATAAATGCTTATAAATATCTCAACGGTGGGTGTCAGATGGATGGGGCCAGACTCTTTTCAGTGGTGCCCAACGACAGGACAAGACGCAATGGGCACAAACTGAAGCTTAGGAAGTTTCAGTTGAACATGAGGAAGAACTTCCTCACTCTGAGGGTGACGGAGCACTGGAAAGGGTTGCCCAGCGAAGTTGTGGATTCTCCTTCTCTGGAGATAATCAAGACCGGCCTGGGCGGGGTCCTGTGCAGCCTGCTGTAGGTGACCCTGCTTTGACAGGGGGTTGGACTAGATGACCCGCAGAGGTCCCTTCCAACCCCTACCATTCTGTGATTCTGTTTGATTCTGTGAATGCTGTTCAGTCGAATGTTTCTTTTCCAAAGAGAGTGATCAGATCCTGACTGCCTTTGGCGAGCAGTCTCTGGCATGCTCCATCTTCCACACCAGGCCCAGGCACTGTCTGGGATAACACTGCTTGACATCAGCCAAATCTAACTTGACATGAGCACACAAACAGCTGAATAGCACAAGTGATATGAGCCTAGGGCTCACGCCCATGAATTTACCATTTCTTTGGTTAGTAAATAAGCCTACAACAAACTCCTCAGGTGTGCTCCTATTAGTCATTCTTCTACTGACTTCACAGCAGATTTGGAGAGAAATATTTCTTTTAGATGACAAGCACTTGCCTGACAATAGAGATCACAGAATCAGATAGGGGCCACAGCAAGATCCTTCAACTGGGAAGTCTGTTCTCACCAGTCCCTTAGAGCAAGGTGCTGTGTCTCTCACCCCTGACTTCAGCACAGCATCTTGGCCTTTTTCCAACTCCAATACCATGAGAAATTTTGGGACAGGTCATAGACCAAGCTCAACAGCTGTCTCTGGTATGGGCGAAGAGTGAGGGAAAGAAAAAGACAGGGCTGGGAGAGAGTGGGAGAGAGTGCAGCATTGAATCACATACCTCCAAATCATTGAGGGTGGAAGGGACCTGTAGAAATCATCTAACATAAAGAAGGTTTTTCTTGTGTTCACATTGAACTTCATGTTCTGCCTTTCCTCACATGAAATGTATATGTTTGAGAAGAAGTGAGGATCAGGGAAGCATTCAACAGATTTCATGTTTAGTGTAGGAGATCTTGGTAGATTTGGGTAGAATTTTCTTCTCTATTGAGCAGAACAAATGATGACACCAGGGCAAAAGCTCATAGAGAAAATCAAGGCAGGTAATTGAAGTCAAAGTTGATGTCAAAAGCCAAAGTCTCCAGACAAACACATCAAGGTATACATGCACAAAAAACCCCGAGTCTCAGAAACTGGGGGAGACAACTCTATATAAAGGACAAACAGATGATGACTAGAAACTAGGCCAAGCATCAGGAAATTCTGTGAGGTGGCAGCTGGGATGAGGACCAAGTCAGACTGGAACCAGACCAAGCAAGAGAAAATTGAGGGGTGGTCATGGCAGGAAGAAGACTCTGGAGTCAGGACTAGCAGAAAAAGATGGAGAACAGAAAAGGATAATGAGCCAAAAGCTTGGCGTTGGCCAAGACAATAGTAATGAGAAACAAGCCTGAGTTCACAAAAACAGAAATTTGCTGCACAGCTTTGACCAGAAAACCGATTAAGGAGCCATAAGCAAACAGTAGGACAGCCCCAGTTACCTGAGGAGCGGGGAGAAGCACCAAGCAGCATTATGAACTAGCCCTCAGCCAACTAGAGTCATGTAAGTCCCTCAGTGACTGATACATTGATTGTGGCCACTTTCCTGGCTGTTGTGCTTGTTTATTCACAGAACCATCACAGGATGCCTCATCGCAAAGAGGAAGAAAGTTCATAGTTGTAGGCTCCAGATCGGAGCATGAATAAGCATATTTCCCAGGCAGCTAAGCTGGCACTTTGTAAAAGAATTAGTGCTTACATAAAAAGATACAAAACATTTAAGCAGATAATAAGTGAATTATATATATTAGTCCGTTCGTGATTTCATATCTAATTAGGAGATATTGCCATCAGTTGCTAAACGTTGCTTGATGTTATCTGCAAGACAGGACAGATGGTTTTGTTTTGTTTATTATTCCAGTTATCAGTTTTATGCAGCTTTAGAAGATTGCATTTTCTGTGAGCAATGACCATACATGCACCATCTCAGAATCCTGACATCCAAAGGCTAAAATGAACCAAATATGCGGACACCTTCCATGATGATATATCCATTTGGGTGCATTCCCAAAATTATAACAGTATGGAAGTTAAAATACAAAAGGCTGAAAATATAGAAGTTCTTCTTTAATTCCATTCAAAAGGAACCTTAGTCATTCCAGTCTACTAATTATGGATGTTTTACTTCCAATTGTCCTGGGCCACAAAATATTCTACTTATTTTAAAAACAACAACAACTAAATGGGTGCTATCTGAGCAGAAAGAAAGTCATCATAGCTGGCTTGTCTGGCTTCACTCCCTCAGTCTTTCTGGAAAAATAACAACAGAAACAACAACAACAAAGTACCTCAATCCTTAATTTCAAAAAGGAATGCGAACGGACAACCCTCTGTAATCACTGCTAACTTGTTCCAGTGGTTAATTAGGTTCATTGCTAAAAGCATGACTTTCTTCCTTGCTGTTTTTTGCTGTCCTTAACAGGTAGCTGCTGACTTTCAGTCTACCACTACCCTTAACACCAAAGACCCTTTACTAAACTTTGATTCCCGAGAGGTTCTTGCAGAGAGCAACCACCTCAGTTGCTAGCTACTTCTTAATTTTACCTGACCACACTGCACTTCTTGAATTTCTCACTGTTAGACTTGTCTCCCAGTTCTTTAAACTTGCATTCATTCCAATCCTATCTACTGAATTATGGAAACAAATACTGGGAATAACATCCCAGCAGTGGTATTAGAGTTGGCTGATATGGAGGTAGTCAGCTCATACTTGACAGTTCCTGCTTATACATCCAAGGACTGCACTAGTCCTATTTGTCATAGTATCACTGAGAGCTCAGATTCAGTAGATTGTCATTCCCAGAATTTCTTACGTGCAACTTGGACTTCTTCACTTCAAGGACTTCTTGCTATGTAGTCTTGGTGGCAATGCTTTACCGTGATAAAGCACACTACCACTAGTTGTTACAAGCCACAGCAAGCAAAGATTCTACCCAGAGACTGCTGTGAGCCAAACAAAATAATAGATTTATTCCTCCACACACACACACCAGTTATGTATATACTACTTATCAAGACCAAGGTGTCTTTAGTTGTCTGGCCTTCTGTCAGATCATGAATTAATTTACCTTGAGACTTGATATCATTTATGGACTTTAGAGCAAACTGTTTTCCTTTCAGTGTATCATATTTGTACTTTTTTTTTTTTTAAAGACTGTGTGTATATTGAGAAAGACGGAGAGGGGAAAAGGGCAAATCAATCCAGGACAAAATAAATATCATAAAATCAAACAAGTGTGAGTCACAGGACAATCTCAAAGATGCAGTGAGTTGAGTAAAAGAGCTAAAACAGAATAAAAAATAACAGCGCTCATCCATATGAAGGAAAAGTATTACTATTGATTTTTTAAGCTGAAGTTCAAACCAGCACAGAGAAATTTACTGCAAAATTGTTAATGATGAAAATTCAATCTATGGCTCATGGCTACTCAGTGAAATTATGCACTCACTCTTTTCAAGGCTAATGCTAGCAGGACTCAAATGACAACCAGAAAAGAAAGTATTCTGATAGACTATGACACAACTGCCAGCCTCAGGTAATAAAAGGCTCCAAGGACTGAATCCATGTTGACACAGGATTAAAAATTGCTTTCTGTTAGGAAGCCAGAACTTGTATTAGCCAACAGATAACAACATGTACAAGGAACTGGTCTCTTGTGATTAGCAAATATGTACCTCAGTGGGAGTGCTGCCACATATTCCCTTTAGAAGCTATTTACTAAGCCTTAAATTCTTTCTTGAATTTCTTGATACTGTTCCTCACAACCACTGAGATACACTGAAACCAGCTCATAATCCACCAGAATGGAGCCCGTAGTTGGTGCAGAGGCTCCCGACCATGTAGTATAAATTCTGTGCCACCAGAAACAAAAGAACTGATCAAAGTAGCAATACATCTGTAGGTACTAGATAACTCCAACAAGGTAACCTAGAGGAACCAAATAAAGCAAAGCAGAGGCTCAGATTAAAATAAAGTGAAAAACTAGGGTACTCACTCAGTTTTCTGAACAACAGGGAAGCTTCCAAGTCTTACATAAGCAGTCTGAATTCCATTTTCTTTCATTCCAAAAATCTGTTTCACGCTGAAAGAATCCATCAGGTCAAATCCTGTCCATAATGGAAGTGTAAATGCAAGACATTGATCAGACAGTGGTACATGTCTTCAACTGTACTTAGTTACCTAAGCCCATAAACATAGTACTTCAGAGATTAACGTTGGTCTTGTTCAGAATAGTCAGAAAAAAATTTTGACATGGTCTTCTCTGCTTAGTTTAAAAACTCAGAACCAAGTATAAATTCAAACTGTAAATGTCCTGGAGAAATTAGAATAGAGTTCTTCAGAAATCAACAGCTATTGTTTCTATGGCCAAAAGCCCTGAAAATGCTGTATAATTCATTAATTCCTATGTAGAAAAGCATATAGGTGCAGACTGAAACACTACTTCATAGAACCATACAACCATAGAATGGTTTGGGTTGGAAGAAACCTTAGAGATTACCTACTCCAAATGCCCTGCCATGGGTAGGGACAAGTTTCACCAGATCAGGTTGCTCAAAGCCCCATCCAACCTAACCTTGAGCCCTTCCGGTGATGGGTCATCCACAGCTTGTCAGACCACCTGTTCCCGTGTCTCACCTTCATCGTAAAAAAATCTTCCTAGTATCTAATCTAAATCCACTCTCTTTCAACTTAAAACTGTTGTCCCTTGTCCTGTCACTACAGGCCTTGGCAAAAATCTCTCTGTCTTGTAAGAAATCAGCACCTTTTATACACTGAAAGGCCACGATAAGGCCTGCTTGGAGCCTTCTCTTCTCCAGGCTGAACAACCCCAACTCTCTCAGCCTTTCTCCACAGAAAAGGTGTTCCAGCCCTCTGATCATTTTCGTGGCCTTCCTCTGGACCTCTTCCAACAGGTCCATATCTTTATTGAAAACTGCTACTCCAAGATAGTTGACTACATACACTTGTCATGTTGCTTTACTACAATTTAGTCTTAGTACGATCAACTCATCACTAGCTCAAAACAATCCCATTGAACATTACAGGCCTGGGGAAGAGTGGCTGAAAAGCTGCCTGGCAGAAAAGGACCTGGGGGTGTTGGTCGACAGCCGACTGAATATGAGCTGGCAGAGTGTCCAGGTGACCAAGAAGGCCAAGAGCATCCTGCTTTGTATCAGAAGAAGTGCAGCCAGCATGAGTAGGGAAGTGATCGTCCCCCTGTACTTGGCGCATTGAACACTGTGTTCAGTTTTTGGGGCCTTCACTGTCAAAGAAAGACATTGAGGTGCTGGAGCATGTCCAAATAAGGGCAAAGAAACTGGCAAAGAGTCTAGAGAACAAGTCCTATCGGGAGCGGCTGAGGGAACAGGGGTTGTTTAGCCTGGAGAAAAGGAGGCTCAGAGGAGACCTTCTCACTTTACCTGAAAGGAGGTTGTAGCGATGAGGGGGTCAGTCTCTTCTCCCATGTTGCAAGTGATAAGACAAGAGGAAATGGTCTCAAGTTGTTCCAGGGGAGGTTTAGGTTGGATATTAGGAAATATTTCTTCACTGAAAGGGTTATCGAGCATTGTAACAGGCTGCCCAGGGAATTGGTTGAGTGATCCTCCCTGGAGGTATTTATAAGACATGTAGATGCAGCGCTCAGGGACATGGTTTAGTGGTGGGCTTGGCAGTGTTAGGTTTATAGTTGGACTCTGTGTTCTTAAGGGTCCTTTCCAACTTAAATGCTTCTGCGATTCTATGATTCTGGGATTCTATAAGCTATTAATCTTGACTGCAGCATTTGTGTAAAGCTTGTGACTTTGTTCTGCAAGGCTTATTAGCTCAAACATAAACCACACACGTGGGTATATGCAGTTACAGCATCAATATGGCTCCAGCCACAACCAACCCATGCTTTGTGACATGAAGTCCCAGCTGCTAAATCCTGCCAAGGACAGTGGGGCTACAACTGTGCCATGCTCCTGAATACATCCGGTTCCTGGAGGCGCAATACTGTGTGGATACAGCCATCCTGCATTCAGTTTCAAACTGGCTCTGCAAGAAGGACATCCAAACTAAAACCCACTCCCAGAACCAAACACACTGTGGGGTTTGAAGCAAAAACACTGCAAAGGGCAAGTTATGAGTGACTGAGCAGAGAACCTGTGGTTTTCCTTTATTTGGGTTATTCCGAACTCTTGTCTCCCTCACGCATGCACAGTTACACATATTAACTCCTGTGTATGTAATTCCAGCACACAAACTTGGTGATATTATAGCAGATTAATTTGATAGATTGATTTTAAACTGTGGCAGTGCATTGAACTTTTTTCTGTTAATGAGCTCCTAAAACATTTCTAAGATAGATAAACATTTTTGTGTGGTGAACTTAGGCCTGAAGTTTCTTAGGTTTCTTAGTTGTCCTCATGAACCTTGCAGGCTGAAAACCACTGCACAACTTGAAAATGTCTGCAACAGGAAAAGCTACCCACTTAATGCTATTATTTTTCAAATTTATATGAATAAATAAGTGCAAAAAACCTGTGTGGGCCAGTTTCGAGGCAAATTAAGATGTGACAGCAGACAACAAATAAAACATAAAGCTTCTGTCATGGAGCTTTTTCAAATGAAATAGCTTTTTCTGAGGAAATATAATCTGAATTGTTTGCAAAGACAGAAATGGTTGCTTGGTGCCAAGTTGAGGCCTTTTCTATTACAGTAACTTTCCTGGCTGTCAACAGTTTTTCCCTCCTGTCCACTCTATTTTCAGTTATTACTGGACATTGAGGAGAGTAAATAAGGTGGTTAAGATGCCCCAGGGCCTCATGGCTCCACCTCATAATCACCTCTGCAACAACTCCAGCTATACACCCTTCTGACATAACCGTAATCAGCAACAATTATAGCTATAAATCGTAGTAAATAGACCCTACCAGAACATGAGAGCTCCCTTCTGGCTATGACATAAAAAACAGTATGACCTGTTCACGTAAAGCCTCCCATAGCTCATTTCACCATGCAGTACATATCCTTCATCTACATCAGCCACAGAAATGTGAGCAAAGCAGTTGAGAGTTGCTGGTAAGAAACGACCACGCTGACTGGCAAGGGAAATTGAAAAGCATTCACAGGAGCTGAGCTGTGGATGGTGGAGGCTGAAATGCTGCCTAAGTGGCATCATAATGTCAAGCCACCAGAGTCCTCAAGGTGTGGAATGTTGCTAATCTCATGGAGCTCATAAAGTTCCACTGCTCAAAATACAGAAGTGCAAGATACAGTGACAAGAACTTCTTTCTAATTTTCCCTGTCATTAGCTCAGACCGAAAGTTGCGCTCATCTTTCTCAAGTTAACTCAAGCTGAAGTTCACATCATAAGAAATTGTGAAGGTGTATACACTAGCATGCTTTTCCAATGGAAACAAGTCAGGAGTCAGATTTAGTCATCCCCTTTTTTTTTTTCCTGAGATTCCTTAACAATATGCAGTTTAGAAAGCCTAAATAAAACCGTGAAACATATGCAAGGTTATTAAAGCTATTTTGCAAGCAGAACTTGCACTAATGAAAATGCATCACGCTCGTAACTTAGACTGTCTCATTTGCATTCAGGGTTGAATAAAGCACACAGGTAATTCATAATAGGATTTTTCTCATACAGGCTATGGATTGGCAAATTGTGATGTTCTTGATTTACTTTCCATTAAAGAATGAATGAGCGTTGTTCTTTAAAAAATGTCATGTAGGTCTACAGAAAAGTTAAGCCCTAGATGTGTTGGAGTCCACACTCAAAACCAGCAAATGGTTTTGTTTCAATCACACTATTAATTTGTTCTCTGTCAGATTGAGATATTGCCTCCCGTTTCCATAGAGGGAGCTATGAAACAAACTAATTCATGTTTACAGAGTGCTTCACATGGGGTTCATCTGGCTAAATGTCAGCTCTCTAGACAGGGTAATAACAAAGAGTCTCGTTCAGTTAGGCACACAAAGTCAAATACAGGCACTTGTAGGGAAAGATGAATCTCATACTAAAACAGATGCCAAAAGTGCGTGTTTCTCTTCATCGACATAAAGAGAGCTTAGGATGCTCAGGTTGCATTTTAAATCTCCCTTAGTAAAGATCCATAGCTGGTGAGACAGCCTCCACTCTTAAAATCATAGAATCATAGGTTGGAAAAGACCTCTAAGATCAAGTTCAACCATTCGCCCAATGCCACCATGTCTACCAAACCATATCCTGAAGTGCCACATCTACACGTTTTTTGAACACCTCCAGGGATGGTGACTCAACCACCTCCCTGGGCAGCCTGTTCCAACATCTGACCACTATTTCAATAAAGAAATTTTTCTTAATATCTAATCTAAACCTTTCCTGACGCAACTTGAGGCCGTTGCCTCTCATCCTAATGCTAGATACCTGGAAGAGACCAACACCCGCCTCACTGCAATCTCCTTTCAGGCAGCTGTAGAGAGCGATAAGGTCCCCCCTCAGCCTCGTCTTCTCCAGACTAAACAGCCCCAGCTCCCTGAGTCGCTCCTCATCAGACTTGTTCTCTAGACCCCTCACCAGGCTCGTTGCCCTTCTCTGGACACACTCCAGCACCTCAGTGTCCTTCTTGTGGTGAGGGGCCCAACAATGAACACAGTACTCCAGGTGCAGCCTCACCAGCACTGAGTACAGGGACACAATCACCTCCCTACTCCTGCTGGCCACACTATTCCTGATACAAGCCAGGATACTGCACAAGCTTGGATATGCCACAAGCTTAGATACTCCATTGCCAACCAAAGACCATGGAGGTAATTAACACTTTGATTTCTGAAGGATTTCAACAGCATTACAGAAAATGTGGCATCAGGCCATACACTAAACAACAAAGAACTGTGCTAAGGATGAGATGTATTTCACCTAATTTTGCCTGTCTAAAAAGGAGATGTCTGATCTATGTGGGTTGTCTTTGTTCCCTTGTGGATCAGCAGAGAAATATAGGAGTGTCTAGGAAGACAACTCATCACATCTGTCTCAGACCTATCTAAAGACAGGCTGAATCACTCTTTCGCAGTGCCTACCTCCTTCCATTCAGAAGAAAGGGACCCCATACAGACAGTAATTTTCAGACTGCTGAAATTAGATTAAATCTATTCCACTCACAGGGAATGCTTTCTGTTTTGTGCACTGAATAAGGCAGAAGTAAGGAGAAAAAAATTATAACTAATCACTTAATGATGTCTCATTTGCCATAGGGATTGAATAGAGGTTGCAGATTTTTAAATTCAGACCAGCAATATCTTAAACCTGCTATCCTGACCATTCACTGTAAAAGTCTCCTTAAGAAGATACCATTCCACTTTTAATTGAGAGAAGAAACAAGCAAACCCAAAATATTGTCATTTGAGCTGAGGAATTAGTCAAGGCAGATTGCCCGTAGGACTGGAAAGAAGACATCTAGGGAAACTTCCAGATGAATTTGTTCTTTAAAGTAACCTATAAGATTATTTCAGCTGAAGAAAACAGATACTTTATTTATTTATTTATTTATTTATTTATTTATTTATTTATTTATTTATTATTATTATTACTACTATCATTTTGTTTACTTCATGTACCAGGAAGCACATTGGATTGAGTCTGTTTCCTTGTTGACTTTAGGACTGGAACTGGGATTGTGGGAGAGACAGTGTGATGTTTTTAATTTAGTCTTGAACCACAATGCTAATGTTAAAAAATAGGTGATGGTGTAATCGTTTCTTCAACACTTGAACTGGCTTCTTCACCTGGTACTCTTCTTTTGCTAACAGTGCAGTGGAAACAGCTCACTTAGATCTTTTCCCAAACATCTCACTGGCCATTTAGTCGGTCATGCAGCATTTCTGGGCTGGAGTGACAGCAGAAATATGGTCTGTCCATTGTTTTTTCCACCACCAAGGTGAGATCGCGCTCTCAGTGCCATACTGAAAATGAGATCCTACACATAGCTTCCCAGTCCTTTCCACAAGTGAAACGGGAAGAAATGTACCTGCCTAAACTAGCAAGGACAAAGCTACTGTTACACATGCCTTGTACCACACTCAAGCACAGGATGAAAGGGTGGGACCTTCCTGTTCTCAGTTGTTTTGATTTAAAAGGTGTTTTTTTGTGTACTGGGGCAGGTGTAGTTTCCCAGCTGGCTTATAAACTATTTAATCAGCAATGCCATAAATATGGCAATTAATAAGATTAATAATGCTCTTTGATCATAAACCTCCTACTTCATTATAGGTACTAAAACAATATGGGGCCACTGAAACCCTCTAACACAATTACGTCTTCTGAAAAGCAGCACACTCTAGTGTATTAACATTAAAATTAGAATAGTGACCTGAAAGAGAAGCTCAGATTCCTAACAGCATACTTGGCTAGAAAAGCAATTTCTTATGCACTGCTCTGCTGATCAAATCAGCCAAATGTGTCTTTACTCGCAAATAATAACTGCCTTACAGGAAGCAGCCCAGTTCTACAGAATCAGAAAACACACCCAGATCTGCCTGTTACAGGGGAAAGATGGGCAAAACTTGGCACTGGACAATTTCTACATGGTTTAACTGTAATATGCAGCCAGATTCTCTTTTACAGGAAAGATGTCCACACTTCATCCAACCACACCCTAAAGTGTGGGCTAAGCATGATCAAACAGCTCTGTGCTTATCCAGTGTCCTACGACATTTGTTTCAAGATCATTATTTCAAGACCAGGCTAAAGGGGCCATGGTGGCTGCCCTGAGTATGAGCTGGACTTCTGCCTGGCTTCATTAAGGATCTGATATGGACAGCACAGTAGCAGCTAGTGTGCATGCTGAGATTTTCCTGTTTGTCCTATGTTCAGAGGCAAAAAGAACCCCCAAAAAACAGCACACAAACCCAGAAAACCAAAGCAATGAAGGGAAGCTTTAATAGCCACAAAATTCAGCAGTGTGCACATTTGGAAAGTCTTTTCAAAATAGAAGGGAACCATTAACTAATTCTTTAGCCTAAAGAAACCTCCTGATAAAAGTCTCCTGCTTTGCCAAGGAGCCCAAGATAACGCTCACGGGGGAACCACTGGGCTGCTTCTAGGTGTGAAAGTTTCTGGTGAGACAATGGCCTGGAGTGGAATGTGGAAAGCAGGTGAGAAAGAAAGCAGAAAAGCATCGGACATCAGAGCCTGAAGTGATGTGTCCATAATATAATTATTATGGAGGATTTCCTGCCAGAAGCACTACCACAAAACAAAGTCGTGTTTTGAGGAAATGCTCCATACTCCGATCTTGCATAAACTCTCAGCTGAATTATCAGCTTTGTCAATATATTGATGGACTATCACCAATAGCCAAGGTCAGAGAGGTTGACATCAGCTACTGTTTCTCTGAGACTTCTGAAAATAGTCTGTATTGCCTGTGATAAAACAGCATTATGTCACTTTTACTAGAGGGAGGGCAATGGCAATAAACTTTACAGTAGACTAGAGGAGTGTGTAAATTCCTAGGAAAAACAGCATCACTTGGGAGTCTTTCAGCAAATAAAAGATCTTACCAATTCTGTTGCCGAACAGTTTTTCAGTCTTGAAAGTTAAGCTTTCACGGATTTCCTGTGCTCACAAGGAAGAGCCAGCATGCTCACTAGATCCTGAACATCCCTTTCAGTTCCTCCAGTATTGTCTGCAAGGCTACTACAACTATAAAGAGGACTTATTTTTGATACCTGTCTTAGTTAATTTTTGTGCAAATATATGCTTTAAAAATAACAGAAAAAAAAATGTTGTCATACTGTATTCTAAAATTAAACAGTGCATTTAACCACCTATGTCTGGCAATTAGTTACCTGAAGTTAGCGTGTAGATGAGGGGTCCGGTATTTCTTCTACTGTGTCTGAACCTTGGCATCCTTGTCTTCCACAATGCTCTAGGCTGAAAACAGCTGTTTCTGGATAGCCAAGATGTGTCTTACTTCAGGGCTGGGACAGAAGTAAAAGTGTCCAGTCCCTGAACAGGTGACCTACTACTTTATTAACCGTGTGTTGCTGTTATAGTGGCCATCGTCTGCTACATTTTTGCTGTTCCTGACATTCCTTTCTCTACAGGAAAGGAAATCTGGCAAGAGCTGACAGAGCATCAAATAATTCAGGATATTTTTAAGTGCTCACTGAAGTCTCTGTCTCCAAGACTCTTCCACCTTTTTAAAATTACCTACATCCATATCAGTATATTATTGCCCCAACCACAGTTCCATTTGACAAGAAGAAGTAGTATTTAGGAAGGGGTGAGTTGCACACTGATGGTGTCATCCTTCAGTGTCCTAGTCTTTCTGGCTTGCTGGCAGGAGGCAGCCAGAAAGCCCTTTTCCTCTTTCTTGATGACCAGCAGCTTGGGTTGGTGAGATGTCAATGATGACAACACTGGGTCAATGTTAAAGCAGCCAGACACTACATCTTCACATTGTACCAGCATCACTGTGGGGCACACTGTTGTCACTTGTTTGCTCGTGATAATCTAGACAACAGGGAAGGTCAGAGTCCTGCAGCTCAGATACTGTTTAGACCTGTCTCACTGTGAATGACTGTAAAAAGAGATTTGAAAGAAAATCTTTTGCTGGACTCATTTTTTTTAACTCTCTCTGGCTGTCGAAAGAAGTGATTTCCAAAGGCTTAAACAGGACAAGAATTCTGTCTTCTTGCTCTGTTTTATTCCCCTCTATTTGACCTCTCCAGCAAAGACAGAAAAATCAACAGCTTATTTTTTGCACGTATAATTCACCCCACATCTAACACTCGCAGCTCAACATGCTGATTCAGCACCATCAGCCAGCAGTGGTTATTGCCAAAGCCTTAGGAGCTGCACCTCTGGAGGAACAAACCAGAGAGATCTACTGGCTGCCTACAAGACTCACATGAAGTACTGTGTTGAGTAAAGGGGTTGCACAAGGCATTAAAAAAATTAATTTGTTATATTTTACAAGCAGCTTGCAAGGAGATTTTGGACGATAAAATTTTCCAAAGCCTGTAGATAAAAGGGCCTCAAGAGTGTTTTAAAGAGGTTCTTGCTATTAACCAATTGCCCACTTTTTGCACAGACGTTACAGTTTGGATTTAATCAGCACTTCATGCTGGTACCACATGCTTCTCACCAGATCCACCAGACTTCTGTGAGGAGAGCATCTAAGAGCTTAAGCTAATAATGGGGCTTTGTTGAAGCACACGGAACAGCTCTTGCACCATCATGAAGAAGATATCTTCCAGCAAGTCTACTACCTTCTGATGTACTTACCTTCTGTGATGTTCCATAAGGTGGCTTAGAGGACCTTTTAGATGATCTCAGTTTTATAACAATAATAAACCTAATTTACACCTGGTATACAAGGCCACCACTCAGGCTATTGGTTTACTGATCCTGGTTTTCTTCCTCTGCACCACAGCACTGGGAGAAAAAAATTCCACTTTTTCTTGGCCCCAGCAAAGCAGCAAGCCACAAGCGTCCCACGCAGATCAAAAACAGGGCTTGATGTCAGCTCAAGCACCAATCCACATTTGGGATTACAAGAAGCAGAAACCTTGCTTGAGGTATATAACAGAGATACACCTCAAAACAGAGCAAGCTTGAAGAGTCTGTGAGGCAAGTGAGGAGGCGGTCACCAAGTTGAACTATGGGCCAGTCTGTTTCAGAAATATCGGTCTAAATCTTCAGTCAAAACCAGAGAGGACTGCACTTGGAACCCTTACACAGGAAAGATAAAACTTCAGGAAAGATATAAGGGATACAAAACCAGGAAGAAAATTAATCCAAAGAGGCAGTGTGAGAGAGAGAGATGTCAAAACCACAAGCAAATAAATGAATGCACAGTTATAACCATCCCACATGGTGGAAAGGGCTGTTGTCATCTAACCCCCAGCCTGTTGTAAAAACAGGAAATGTCCACAGCTGCTGCCTCAGAGGCAGCACCTTTCAACACCTGATGTCATATTAATAACACACCACTTCACATGATGCATTGTTCTGTTTATCTACATCAGTCCACTCATTCTTTCTTACCCGTTTGCCTCTCAGTTTTCAGACAGTTGCAAGTGGCATATTGAATGACACTGAAAGCTGTTTTTGACACTGAACTCTTTGCCTCATTACTGAAGGCTTTTGTGTGTTGAAATCGTTCTCTGTTTTCTCAGTGATGGACATTTGGCTTAGTGCCACAGGCCCTCTTTCAACTCCTTTCCTGCTTCAGTGATTTACAAGATTAAACAGGGGTTCATTATTCCTTTGATATCCTTGTATGCGAGATAGGTTTGCACCAGCTGAACTTACCAGGACTATTTGTATTAGGTTCTGGTTTTAATTAGTTCCTCTATTTTGAAGTTCTTTTCTGAGTTCCTCAGGCCCTAAGGTGCTCTGTGTTCCTCTGGAAAGCCATAAAATGATTCTACGAAAATGGCAGAACTGCAGACGCATCACTTGGGATAGCAGTAGGGAGGACTCTACACTTCTTTGAATAAACGTTTTGTTGGTAGCACCCAAGAGGACTCTATGCATATAGCTGTGAAAAATGACAGTGGTTAAGTGTTTCTGAAATAAGACTGACAGGATATATGAATTCAACAGAACCAACGACAATTCTTACTGCTTGTTCATACAAGAGGCTAGTCTTATTTTTAGGGTAAGAAAAGGTATTTGAGGAAAAACACGCTGCAAAGACATAACCTGCTAGATTCTCCTTGTAATGGTACTATCTGGGCTATAGGAAAAACCCATCAAGATGTCATTCATGAAAATAAAAATATTCCCATTAATTTTCGGTGCTACAAGAAAGGCCTAAGATGAAAGCAGGTAGAGACTGCTCTCTAAGAGACTGTGGTGGTTTGTTTATGCCAGACGATGAGCACAAAACAGATTAGATCTACCGGTACACCAAAACCTGACCACAACTGTCATCAGAGAACGTTCACACCAGACAGACTGATTTAACTCCAAGTCTTAGGCGTAGGTTATTGAAATTGTATATGTGCCTTCTTCCCCTCATGTGTGCACAATGGCCAAAAAGCTTGCACTGATGAAGAACCACGGGATGGTTTCTCCAGGCCCCTCTTTTGCAGCAACCTCTTTCTGAAATAGAAGTAATCTAAAATATTTGGACCAAGACATATCTGGAAGTACCTCATGGTTAGCCAACCTATTAGTGTTTTTATAGGAAAAGGACTGTTTGCTTCTTGGGCTATGAATAGTAAAATATTGAATTTATTTCCTTTTCATCAACTTCAAATGCACTGGAACAAGAAAAAATCCTGTCTTGTTTAACTTCTGGAAGATAGAAAATACTGCTAGTTTAAAAAAAAAAAAAGCATTTAGGGATAGATTTAGTTTTATCTTTTTAACATGCAGGTAGATTTGAATACTTCATGTGCACATCCTCATGCATGGTTAACCCTTGTTAAGTCTTTTATGTGAATGGAGAAGTCAGAATTTGTCACTGCTGAGATTCAGACCAGGGAAAGTCTTTCACAGGGACTGCTCAGCTGTTACGAGTTTTCTTGCTGCAGTAGCAGACTCAAAAGTAATTTCAGCATTCTTCTCCACATTTCATGCTGTCACTGAGCAGCTCAGCCAGGTCACCTGCTCCAACAGAGATCGGATGCCTAGCGCTGGACAGGTCATTCACAGAGCCAGAAGTCCACAGAGCTCCAGGATGTTGGGTAATATCTACCTCTCCGACAATATTAGGAAAAAGATTGATTTAAAACATGGGGGTTTAATTCAAGGAACTCCTCAGCCCAGCTCTGTTGGTGAACAGCATGGTTATGTGTACTCTGCAGGATGCTTGAGTGTTTCCAGGCTCCTGATCCAGCTGCACATTTTGCTGGCACCCTAACCCCGGTTGGGGTGACAGTATGCTTTCATTTTCCAATCCTTTAGTTTCTGTAAAAGGGAAATTCCTTGGTACCCAAGAGAAACCTCCCCATGCTGGATAACTGGGGGGTCTGGTTACCAGGCACGCCACAGTGCACATGTAATGTACAGGTTAGAGCTAGCCTGTAGGACTGCAGTGGCTACGCGTCAAAGTCACAGATGATTGCTTGACCTGTTTTTCTTAGAGTCACCGGGTATTAAAATGTCCTTGAACATGGGCGAGTCATTTGGCAACCTCTGAAACACTTCAAATATCTTTTAAGTGCAATGATCTAGGCTATAATGTTGACATTAGCTATTGGATAGTGCATAGACTCCTAGAAAGCAAAGCCAAAGGGACTCTTAAGGTCACCTGCACTGAAGGTATCCCACTTACCAGCCAAGAGGACAAATCCACCCCACAGCATGAATTCAGCTATATATTCCAGCTCACAGGAGACTGAAATGACTCTTGGGACTACAAGTAAAGGTCAGCTGTTACTTTCTGTATTTACTTCTCATGGATATAACAGCAGCTATAGCTAGATGTATGTGTCTCAGGAGCCCTGTTTCAAATTCCTCTCCAGATCCTTAGAGATTGGAGAGCATTAGCACTCAAGACAGTGCTAATAATTATTTACGAAATTTTGTGTGGGGGACTTCCTAGGGCAAGTCAGGAGGGGGAAGAGGAAATAAGAAGCCCTTAGCCCTATCTTCATTGTCACTGCCTAGTGACGGGTCCCTGAAAAACGTGACAGCAAAGTGCCCGTGCCATGGCACAGCAAAGCTTCATTCTTCTGCTCCATCTTCCATAAATGCCACAGCTGCATCCAGTCCTGCATATACAGGTGTAACACTGAGGATGGAGAGGAGAGTAGCTGGTATCCACACAAATAGCGTGCTTCACCATCACTGCATATGTGCAATCTTTGCTGGTGACCACCAAGTCTGTGCATCCACTGCCTGAAGACAGTGACCCATTACAAATCTCTGCAGCTATTCATGGATTTTCCACTTGCCTCTCAGGGGCTTCCTAAGGAGATTATAAGATGGATGATATGGACTGCCAAGTGCAAAGGCAGGACAAAATGCCCATCACATAGGCACCACAAAAACGCTTTTGTTCCCCAGAGGACATTGGTCTAATGTGCTCGTTCTGCAGGTTCAACAGACTGGACACTCCAATTTCCTCCTGCTACCACGTGTTTTAGTGGACAAATATAAATAGTCCCAGGGATATTATAATAAGCTGGTGAGTCACCGGCATCTCTGGAATGCAAACCCTGTGCTGCAAACCGCAGGATGCTGGAGACATGCTGACAGTTAAACCCCGCCACTGCAGTCTAAAATTGTAGGGTACTAGTTTTACAACCAGTGCCTCTGTTGTAAAATGCCCAAACATCCTTTATAGAGCTACAGAAAAACACAGAGGTCAGAAATACGCTGGCATTTTGCTCATTTGCACATGGAGGTTTCTGAGATGGGGAAGAGAGCTAGAGGCTGATGTCAATCCATGGTACAACCCATAATGCAATTTCTGCTGTTCTTCGTGCATGCAGTCTGTGTGACTCCTTAGGAGTTAGAGTCAGGGCTTTTATGTTCCCTCCTTGCCCTGTTAACACCATCCAATGTAGGATGTATAATGTGATGTAGTGGTTGGAAGCATCCTTCCCCTGGGTTAAATTCTCTTGGCACTTACGGAAATCATTGCAGATCTTCCTTTACTTCTGTGGCAGACTGTCTCTGAAAATAGCAGGCAGTATCTGTTGAGGAATGTTATCTCCTCTGGTGGATAATGTTGAGGACTAGAGCTCACCCCTTTTTAAATTCTAGGGATCATCCAGATTTTGCAACCAAATCCCATTTGCTGCAGGTCTTGTTTAAGATACAAATAATTCAAATGTGAAATTTTAAAACTTCAAGAAGTCTAATTAATTTTCAATATCTTTCATGTGTCGTTTCAATGCAATATAATGGTTCATAAAAATACACAAGGGGCACACATTTAGGGTGCAAGATATTATCATTGTGTTTTCTGCCTGGTCATGATTAATAGTAGGCCATGATCCTTTGTTAAATGCTGATGGAACCAAAATGACAATTCAGCAGTATATGAAATATAAAGTATTACAACTGGGATTTTATTTTGAGTACTTCAGGGCAGATGAGTTAAACCCTCTTTTGTCTTCATGTCTCTACTTGATAAAAAAAAAAAACATGGCACCCACAAGGATGCTTTAAGAACTTTTTTTTAAAGTATCATTAAACATTGCTTTAAAATATCAGACTTTCTGGAGGAGAAACAGTGTTTATCCTTGTATTCTAACCAGATTTCTTGCTTTCTGTCAAAATTCTCTGTCATTTCTAATGCCTGCAGCAACACTTATATTCTGAATTTACATATTATGAACTGTTAAGCAGATGCCACTTCACTGCCGAAATTTATATCAGTAGCAGAGTAAAGCTGCCTATATATTCTTACCTCATGCAATCCTGTTTCACTGTGGCAAGCCTTACTGAATGCTACAGCTAGTGACTTTTTATTTAAATGCTGTGATACCAGAGGGTCATCCTCTGCTATGAAAGGACTCATGACTGTCCATCATTGTTTATTTGTCTCCATTATTACTACGCTTGTTCCAGTACTTCATATCTGACAGTTTGAAACCTTCTTTTAATGTCTTGAATGTAGCTTTTAAAAAATTTATATATTTTTCTTATTATACTCTTTGTCCTTCAACCTGAGTGATTCCCCTGTCTCCCTCCCGCTATTCCCCTGATCTATTTGCAGAAAGCAATAGCATCTCCCCATTCCACTCGCACACTGCAAGATTAACCAAACCCAGTGTTTCAATCTCCTGTTTGAAAATAGTCGCTCTGGCTGCTGAACATACCAATAGCTCCTCGAGGCTGAATACATCTTTCCTGAGCTAAAGAGGTCTGAGTACACTTTTCCAGATAAGCAGTAATCAAAGTTCTGTCCACTCCCATGAATTCTTCCCTATCTCTACAAGACCTGCTTTACCCCGTCCAATAATGACCTCTGCCTTTCTCCGCAGCTGTACAGCACTGTGACTTACAAACCTTGCCTGACTAAGACACCATCAGTTTCCAGAGTAAGAGCTTATAGCAGAAAGTCCAGTTATTGATCCATACATACCATAACAGGCCTTTTAAACTAACAGTCCCAAGTCAGTTGGAAAAATTCCCAGGTTTTTGAGGCCAAACAGTTCCTCCTTCAGGAATATTCTGATCCCAGTCTTTATAGTGGAAGCTCACAGAGAAGATTAGACCTAAAACTGTACCCTGAGGAGGTCCACCACTGTTTGCCCTCTGGCCTGTTATGCCCTTTCCTAGAAACTTCATCATTATCTCCCTGCTAGCCAGTTTCTGGCTCACTTTACAACACTGATTAATCTGTACCCTCTTCCACTTTAGTAGTGACTTTTAATACAGTACTGCAACAAACACTAGCTGAAGTCCAGATAGACAAGATTTACTTCATTCTGCTTGTCTAAAGAAAAAAAAAATCACATCTCTTTTAAAAGGAAAATGCCAGTTTAGTCTGTTGTGTCTCCTCCAGCTCATAATGTGTTTTTTTATGCAGTTATTAATTTGATTATGCATGGAGCCATCCTTCCTACCCTCACCCCAACTCTCAGCCTCTGAGTTAACAAAATTCCAAGCATCTTCCACCTCTCTGTCACAGCACTGATTCTCTTCGTCTCCCAAGGTTTGTCCTTTTATAGCTCTTTTTTTGATTTAGCTTCTTTTTTTACTTCTACTAATCCAGAGTGACTCAATTTGTATTCATTTAAATGCAGACACAGACTTTAAGGCAGCAGGTTATGCTATAACTTGTATGCAGGTAGGGTATACAAGAAAGGGCTGGCATTGGTGATGCTCTGCATGAAGCTATTGCCTATGTGGTCTCCTGGTGCATTTCACTCAATAAAAACATAAGAAAAAAGATTGCCAGAAAGATTTCTGTCCCTCTTACCTTCAATTCTGATGTCTTGAACTTGTCTGAGAGAGTGTTTAATCTGAGAAGCCTTTTAATACAGTTTTCCCTGTCCCCAAACTGCGATTTACTGCAACTTCCACTCTATGGCGCTGCACTTTGCATCCATCTAGAAACAAGCTTGTGCAAGAAGTAGCTATGAAGTTCTCTGTTAGGAGCCTGCTGGGCAAGGATCAATTCTGGTTGTCATTAAGCTTCCAAGTGGAGCACAAGACACAGGTGTCAACTTCAAATCCTTGCACATATGAGGACCTGAGTAGCAGAGGAACAGCCTTCCCCTCAGTGCTGGCACCGGTGAATCCACAGAAAACCCAGAGCTGAACAGGTCTCACAAGTGTGAGGGAGCAGGAGGCAGGCTGCTCCTCAAAACTGAAGTGCAGTCCTCTTTGGGGCAGAATACAAAAGCCTTTCAGTAACAACTACCAGCACAACACATTGTTTTGGAAGAGGAAACACAGCTCACAAAGCCAACAGAAATTTTCCAGTTACTTTAGCTGGAAGAAGGAGAGGATTTTCTGTTGGAATTGGACCCAAAGGCCCAGAGTCTTCAGAAAATGCTACAGACTATGTAAGGAGTATGTAAGGTCTGGAAAAGCATTTTGGTCCTATACTAGTCCACCTCCAGCAGCTAAATGACCTTTAGCAGACCTAGAATATCCATTCAACGTTTTCCAGAGAAGAGGCATGAATTTTCCTAATCACCAGGAACAGGAAGAGAAAGAAATGATTGTTGTCTCACCATACAGGGGCAATCAGGAGCCTTCTACAAATCCTCTTGTAATGGTGGAGACGGGCCAGAGAAGTCACTTTAATTAAATACTGTAATGATCCTGTTATTAAGTCACTGCATGGCATGGTGAACATTTACACTTTACAGGGAACAGAGATTCCCCAGGACAAATAAATGACAACCCTATGCTATCAGTCTAACCAGGGGAACAGACATGTTGCAATAACTGAAATTCTGTTTAGATATATCAGAGGAAAAAAAAATAAATCAGTGTGATAGTGACCAAACTGGAATTGTTGCCCAATTACCTGTGGAAAGTCCTTCTTTGGAACTACTCAGAACTTCACTGTACGAGGCTCTGAACGATCTATTCTAACTTCAAAGTGGACCTAACTTGGAAGTAGGCCCTGCTTTGGGTAGGAGGTTGGACCAGATGATTTCCATAGGACCCTTCCAACCTGAACTACTCTACAGACCTAAGACAGAAATATCATCTTTTAAGTTAAAATAATGAACAATGATTTGCTTCCTAGGAGGCAAGTGGGATTTGAAGATAAAGGAAAAATAAATCAAAAACTTCTCAGAAGATCATAAGCATATATATACACATATATAAATACATATGCATATATATATCTACACTTCACTCAAAACTTTTGCACCATACATGAAGTGGGATTCTTGTCCTTTACACTGCTCAGCAGAAGATACAGTTTTGAAGTCAGATGAAAGCATAGTGTCTATTAATTATCACTTGAATTGAAATGCAGATAAGCATGAACTAGACACAGGCAGACATTTGCAACTCCGTTCTTCTGGAAAGGATCACATAGAAGATGATCATCTGAGAGGGGATGCAATCCTCCTACTCATTTTGAGCAGCAGCTTCCTCTGCAAATAGGTTCATTCAGAATCAGTATTTGCTGAATAGCTCTGCTGTTTGCACAGCCCAGTGACAGGACTGTCAGAACAAGTTAATGCAAGATGCAGTAACTGACAGCAGTTGAAAACGAGTGTTTGGAGATTATGAGTTTGGGTCTAATGACCAGAAAAGATGTTACCACCCAGCATTATCACAGGCTTAGATGTAATCAGACTGCAGTCAAAATAAGCTGCCTACAGACAGCACAGTTGGAACTGATATTTTGTGCAGGCAGTAAATATCCCCCAATGAAAAAAATCTGAGCGAGTAGCAGAGCTGTCAGACCTTGACCATTTCTACTTATAACCAACTTGCAGAAGGGCCTCCAGCCTCCCACTGCAGTGACTTATGTTCTTGGGTCAGTCACAGATATTCCCAGTACATCCTTGATGAGCAGCTTTTCTCTGCCAACAGCTCAAACCGTCTTAGGGGGGTAGAAAAGACACACAGCCCACGCATGTATCTGGCAGATTAAGTTTTTCAGTTGGCTGGAAAGTTATACCAGAACTCTCAGCAAAGCAGAGGTATCACCAGACTGATTATCTTCTTGATCTTTCACAAAAGATGGTTCTTCTTGGGACTTATTATCTTCTATTTTCCTTTTTTTTTTCTTATATACACATATATAAGCATTTCTTCAGTGGTAATTACCATTGTGCTTGGATGTCTCACAACAACCACAGACCAAATAAATGGACATTAAAACTCACCAAAAGTGGAGTGGTAAAAAAAAAGTCATCTCCAAGACTTAACGAATTCCTCTATCTACTACACTAAGCTCCATCAGCTTTTTAATTTGCTGTCAGATCAAAAGAAAGCTCATGATTAATTTGCTGTCAACTGTCAACAGACAACTCTTTTCCAGCCCTGCAGTTTTAATGTAATTCTCCACCACTGACTATGTGTTGGATTAAGAAAATGCCAACTAGGAAAGGTGTAATGAATCAGAATATCACACTAGAAACATAGAGTTATACTATTTCAGTTCCCAGATGTACAGCAGAAAATTGTTTCTCTTTACCCGGAATCTCATCAGTCCCCCCACTGGTGTGCTTGAATCCATCTCCTTCCACGTGAACATTTGGACACAGGACATCTGAAAAGCAAAGAACAAGTACAAAATTATCAGAGGTAAACACATAATTTTGGAAGATATAGAACTAACAAAGGCTGATCTCCTGGGTTTTGTCCAAGACTTGCATATGATCCCACAGCAATAATTCTGTTCCCTGTCTCTACACACCCTAAATACCCTTCGTCTGTCCTATCCCCTAACCACTTTCTGGGCAATACACTGTGCCTGTTTTCGAGCCACTTTTTGATAACTGGCCAGCCAAGAAGCTAAATAGAATAGATGGCCAGAGCCTTTCCCTCAGCTAGGACATCACTCTGGGTTCTTCTCTTTCACTAGTCTGTAAATCTGAATGAAAGTCACTGAAACTTAGAGAAATTTGAAAACATGATTCCACTCCCAGGTTTGTTGGAAGGAAATTTCTGAAGGCCCAGCTGACACTGGGGTTCTGTCCAGACTTTTTGGAAAAGACAGTTCCTACTCAGAAACATGTCAAACCTAAAGTGCTAAGACAAGAAAGGGAATCCAGAGCACAGAACAATGAAGTGACTTTAGTCACACCAAGGTCCCATCACAGGCCAGTGTCAGAGACAAAAATTGAAGTCCACTCTCCTGCATCTTACTGCATTACTTGTGATTCCCCTGTTAACACTCATCCAGGACCATGACTGTTTATGTATCTGCTCCTTGAGTTTGTTCAGTCAGAAAACAGTGTTAAATATGACTAAAGCTTTGAATAATATTCACCCCTACACACAGGTTTCAAAAAAAAGTCGTGAAAATACCCAGCCTTTTTCAGCCATTTCTCATGCTCCCAATTAGTGTCAACAAAATCACAGGTAAATGCTTTTCTGCAGAGAACTCTCTACCTATCCACCTCTTTCCTGCCTTATCTTTGAAGTAACATTTATTTATGCTTTGTTTTCCCAGATCAATAGGTAATTGCACACTTGTAAACAACAGGGACAAGTAGCTCAAGGAATCTGTTTAATAAGAATATAGAACTGAACCCCTGACTTTTCTCTGCTTGCACAGCCCCATATTTATGTCCTTTCTCTGATTTAAAAAACAGCCAGGTGAGGACAGCCAACTCCCATTCCTTCACTTGCCCAGTTGCACTCATAATAATATATACATCCCCTGCAGTTGCAGTACTCATTGTGATGCATACAGTATTTAGCATCCTCTCCACCTGGTGTTTAGCGCATTATTCCTTCAGTATCATTAACTGTTGTGCTTGTAAAGGAGCAACAAGGGTCAATTGCTCCCTAAAGGATGGGAAACCAGGAGCTGAAGGTGACCCAAGCCCAGGCAATGCCCTCACTCACAGGGGTCTCTGAAGACTTTCTACAGCAGGCCTATTTTGAATTGTGCGTGAAACTACATCCAAAATCATGAGATAAAAATTACTCTTCTGAGGACATTGCCAGCAGGTCCTATATCTCTCCTCCTGCTTCCTGACTCTCAGTAAAAAATACAATATTCCACAATGTTTGGTTAAGCCTAGCAATGAAATCAGATATTTTTCCTGCTTTATTGTGCTAATGAATTTGCAGTCCAGATTATCAGCTGCAGATGAGGCACTCTCAGCTCAGTGGAAAGACAGGGGACTCTAAAAGCCATTGCCAGAAGCCTCAACAGCCAATGCAGCAATCAAAACCAGTCACATTCAGCCACCCCTTTGCTGCAGCAGTGGGGGAGGCCAGAGAGTGGTTGCTTGTGTAAGTTTGTAATATCTGAATCATTTCAGATTTTCTTTGGACCATCTTTAGGGCTGCTGCTTCTGCAGATGAAAGTCAGAGTAGTCACTTTTTTCTTTCACCACATCAGGAACCAATACCGATTGATGCACAGGGTTGCTTTGTATAAATTTTAGCCAGAGGTCTCTCATGCTCCCTGAAGCCCATTGGTTTGCAAGGGATGATACTTCACTCATATCTGCTTATGTCTGAACATTACACAGGTGAAACTATGTGGTAGGCTCCCCTCCATCAGAGGTCTGCAAAGCTTCCCAATAAATAGGGAACCTCTCCTCTTCTTGGAGGACTTCAAAAGTTGAAAAAACTTTTAAACCATTAAGCCTTTCAAGAGCCAAAATTAGGCCACCTCTATTCCCATTCAAAACTAAGCTGTACTGACAAACGATTTCCTTATCAGTGTCACAAGCCCTGTGCAGATGTCATACTAATGCTTTGAATTTTGGTTTTTCTAACAACAAATGCTCTTTTGGTTACAGGCACTGAGTTGGTGCAGTAAAGTGCACTTCTGAGCCCTAGTCTCGGAATTGGAAGATGTATGGCTGTGCAGTAAATTAAGGAACATAAGAAATTAACACAAGCAAAATTTCCCCAAATAAAAAGTAAATAAATGGAAGGCATGAATAAAATCACAGAAATGTCATTCACCTCTGCTGCCCAGGACTTCTGAGAGTTACACAGAAAAGAATAAGACATCTCATACGAAGCGGGGTATCTCTTCATACAACAGGGAGGTAATGTCTGAATTACGGATACATAAATGATCACTCCAATTTTTAATGACTTCACACACCCTCTGCCAGGTCCAATTAGAAAGAACCATGCCTTCCCAGCAGGGAAGTATGAGCTAGCAAAAGCTTCCTGGTTTAGCTCCTGGTTTGGAACCAGGACTATGCAATTGGCCTTGTTGTAGAACTTTCTTGCCAGAAAAAATAGAAATGCCAATGTTAATAAAATTATTGTCTTCTTCCAGCTCTTTCCTTTAAATCTCTTATTATCTGTGAAAGAACTGTGGCCTCACTTTGTCCTTCATTTTACAAATGTCCTGTGCTCCTTTTGGCTCCTCCTTTCCTGTCTGCATATAAGGCACAAGAATAAACAGTCCACAAGGGGAAGAAAATAATTGCAATGCTCACTTTCCAGTTACAGAATAATTCAGAGAGGCAAAAAAGAGGATAGTGCTTTACCATCCAAGTTAGCAGTATGTCTGCTTGTGTCCAAAGGAGCAGTGTGCCAGACTGACAGCACATCAATCGGTCCCAACCAGCAGTCAGGTCTCATTGCTACACCCAGGGGTGGATTGATAGGAAAGGCAATACAAAAGCTGTTCATCTCCTTTCGAGCCTTTTGGTGAGATCCCTGATACAGACGAACGTTTTAACATCTAAGAAGAGTGTTTATGCCCATTCTTTCTGCTACTGCCAGGTCAAAATTTGAGCAAACACTTGCAGTACTTGGAGGGTTTACAGCAATAAGCATCCACCACAAATGGCAGAGTAATAAAATCTACACTGCAGCTACATCTCTACTAATTTGTGAACATTTACTAATTTGCAAAATAAAAGATACAACTGACAGACCTGAGCTTTCAGCCACTGGTCCTTGTTACATCCTCTCTGGCCATGTCATTCAAATCTACACGAGCTTGCAGTTGCTTTTAAATTCATAGTGTTTAAAACTGCTTCCTTGTCCTTAACTTTATGTAATATTCTGTCAGTTCTTTGCTTTATCCACAAATTTTATCATCAAAGATGTTCTGTTTATGTCCATGAGGTTCATCGAAGTTTTTAATAGCACCAGAACTGCTATATATCCTTTTACAGTTGCACTAGAAACGATGACTTTCCACTGACACCTGCTACATCAGTCAGCTCTTAATCCTTCGTAGAGTGTTACTTTTTAATGCAAATGTCATTCAATAGGAAATAACAATGTCTAAGAACAAGTGTATTATATCTAGGCAGTTACTATGTCAACCAAACTGTAACTCTCTACAGAAAGAAATTAGTTTTGTTAGAGATGATCTCTTTCTCATAAAATTATAATCCTTGAATAGGAATACATAATAATTCCTGCTCTGTAATACTTTATTAACTGGCTTCAATGTCAGTTATTATTTTTTTATGAGTGAGATCAGGCAAACTGGGCTACAGCTATGTGTCTGAATAATTTTTCATTTTTTAATAGCTATATATTATCATCATTTCAAAGTCCAATAATTGGTGTTGTACTAGGAAGCTATGTGTTTTCTGAGGTATCTTTCTTCTCTTTCACTTTTGTTATGCTCTAGCAGTCCAAACTTGCCAAAGATGACTCTATGTTTTGTTAGGATGGCTGGTGAATTTCTCCTATAGTCACTTGCTTCTTACAAACAGAAGGTCCATCCAGGGCTGCCATTTGGAATCTCATTTCCTTCCTCTAGGGACAGAGTCCTCAGCAGATGACTTGCTCAGTGCAGGATAACCATTTCATTCCTGTAGCCCCCTTTTTCACTCCTTTTTCACAGATCTCCAAATGGTTCAGAACTATATGCGGGTGTCACATCAATGAGAATCATAGAATCATAGAATGCTTTGGATTGGAAGGGACCTTTAGAGGTCATCTAGCCCAACCCACCTGCAGTGAGCAGGGACATCTTCAACTAGACCAGGTTGCTCAGAGCCCTGTCCAACCTGGCCTTGAATGTTTCCAGGGATGGGGTCTCCACTACCTCTCTGGGCAACCTGTTCCAGTATTTCACCAGCCTCACGGCAAAAAATTTCTTTCTTATGTCCAGTTCATCCTCACACAAGTCTTAGTGCTGACTCAAGGACAGCAGTTTTCTACCTTGCTTACTCCTGGATTGATCTTTACAGATAACCACAGGCACATAGAACTGACAGGAGATGAGCGTGTCACATCCAGGATTCTGTTTTTCCACCTTGATCCCTGTCCTTCCTCACTCCAACCTACAAGGCCCTCTGCAACAGAAGGTTATTTGATAAGATGTCTGCTGCAGAGCTGCTTACGTATAAATGAGTAACAACAGAAAATATCAGGAAATAACATTGTAATTGTAGTGACCATTGAATCTCCAAGAGAAATGGACACTGTATATCTTTCAAAGAGGCACTCAATTGCTTCCAAGCACTGGGGACATTTGCTCATGGAAAATGTATCCTGAATGCTTTCAAAAGATGTTCACACGTCTTATAGTGACTGTGGGCCTGGTAGAGTATTATTGGTTTTGATAAAAGAAGATAGTTAGGACTGGCATGTACAAAGCTTAGCTTTCACATTGCAAGACTACTCTCCCTAGGTTTCTTCTACAGTCGAGAAAGAAATAACCTCTGATTATTTAGAAAAGTGGTGATTTAGAGAAGAAACATAGACAGAAACATGTAAATTTACCCCAAAGGGCTTTGTATTCTCCATTAAGAATGCACTTTGAAGAGATGCCTTTAGTGACAATTAGATTGCGATCTTTGCAATGCATCATTTCAGAGAGAACACACCAAGAACTGATGCAATATATTTGGCTCTGAGAAACTTACATCTTCTGAGCTATCTTAGCATTCTCTACAGCTGTCTTGGACACCAGTTTTAGGAAGGCAGCACCACTCTCTGGAGATGTCTCTTGCTGCACTGAATATTGACAGAGCTTGAGTACCTCCTCTGCAATAAATAAATATTTTACTTTAAAGCAGGTAAAGTTAGGTGGGGCAATTCCCATCATCAAAACACTTAAGAACGTGAAGGACATGAATGACTCTGTCCTGCTTCACATGACCACGAAATCCTCCTCTGAAACCTGCTCATCACTGAGCAAGCTGACTTGGTACATCTGAGCTTCTTGGTTCAAGGAAGCACAATGTAGTTTTCTGAAAGTGATCTAACTGCAGATAACACCCTTTTCCTTAAGTAAATCATACTGAGATCTGTTTGATGATAGTGAGTTTTACATAACATCCTTTAGACTATTCCCTAAGAAAAAATCCCAACGCTGTCAAACATTTTAAAATTAAAAGAGACAGTACATCTTACAGAGTATATGCACTGGAAGAGACATGTCAGCAGAGCATGTCAGCTCAGAAACTTCCACTAGCATTAATTAGCATTAATAACATATTGACGTGAAACTGAAATAACAGTGATTGCTGCAACATCGGAAAAGAACAACGTGAATGATCTGATAGTTTAAGTCTCTTTGTCTCCAAGAGATTTCAAAGGAAAGAAAATGGAAAAGGACAGAGAAAAAGGGAAAAGCAAAAGTGAAACAGAAAAGAACAGAGAGAAAGACCAGAGAGAATGGGAGAGAGAAAGAGGAAGCAAGGAAGGAAGAAAGGAAGAACAAAAGACATAAAGAAAAGAAAAAGAGGGAGAGGACAGAAGATAAGAGAGAGAGAGGAAAAGAAAAAGAGGAAAAGGAATAGAAAGGCAAAGGGAAAGGGAAACAGGCTAGTTTGACATAGAAAAATTCATTTAGGATCTATAAACACACAAATGGAGAAATTATTTTGCACTGTACTGGGATACTGAGTCTGCCAAACTCTCCCTTGAAACTGAAGCGAGACAGATTGAAGCTGTAAGGCACTTTTTCCTTTCTTATATTTCCTTTTTCCACCTCTGGACTAGCTTATATGAGAAGGACATGAGACTCTCCCTCCGCTGAGAACCAGAGATCCTGCCTGTGAGTAGCCTCCAGCCTCGGCTGAGCAGTAACTCAGCCAGACCCAAGGGGCAGGTAACGTGCTGCAGTGCTGCAGGAGCTCACACCATGGGACCATGGTGTTCCTCCTTCACCCCACAAGTTTATGAATCTCCATTTAGAATCATAGAATCATTTTGGGTCGGAAGGGACCCCTAGAGGTCATCTAGTCCAACCCCCCCGCAGTGAGCAGGGACACCACTAACTAGATCAGGTTGCTCAGAGCCCTGTCTATTTGTACTGTAAGAAAAGCATAATTATTGGGCGAACTGCCGCCTTCAGAAGTCTAATCTGAGTAGCTGTTTCTTAAAACACCTTTTTGAAAGCAACTCCCTCACTTGGAAAGTTTGGTTAAAGTCACAGCATCGTGTCTATTAAAGCAATCGCTGGCCACAAATGGTGTGACCCTGCAACCGCTTAGGGCTTTCTATGGAGAAACCTTCCCTCTAAAATGCCAGACACAAACCCCTGTTGCCAGTCCTCCATTCTTCTGTCCTTAGGACGCTGCTGAATTGGTTTCTTCATTTTAATTTTTATTCTTTCAAGAATAAGTAAGCCCTCAGCTGCCAAGGGCTGCACCACGACTTGTGTATAACGAATGCTGAACATGTGTAGCTGTCAAGTTACAAAAGAATAAAATAGAGAGGTGAGGACAGACACACAAGAAGGTTAAGGCAAACATTATTTATCACCACTTTCCTTTTTTTTTTTTCCCAAACTGAGAATTTTAGGATTCCAGAATCTCAGCAGTACCCAGCGCATTGCCAGAGGTTCAGCTTCTCTCTGCATGTCCATCATTATTCAATTCCCACAACAGAAAGTCTCTACTTTCTCTTAAAAAGCGTGATATTCCCTACTTAAACATTTGAATTTTCTCATCCCCTGACAGAGATCTTTAGCTCACCATAAGTTCTATCCATGGATAAGGAAATAGTCTGATAAATCACAGAATCACAGAATGTTCGGGTTGGAAGGGACCTCTGGGGGTCATCTAGTTCAACCTCCCTGCCAAAGCAGGGTCACCTACAACAGGCTGCTCAGGACTGCCTCCAGGCAGGTCTTGAATATCTCCAGAGAAGGAGAATCCATGACATCCCTGGGCAGCCAGTTCTAGTGCTCTGTCAACCTCAGAGTAAAAAAGTTCTTCCTCATGTTCAGACGGAACTTCCCCTGCTGTAATTTGTGCCTGTTGACCCTTGTCCTGTCGTTGGGCACCACTGAAAAGTCTGGCCCCATCCTCCTGACACCCACCCTGGAGATATTTATAAGCATTTATAAGGTCCCCTCTCAGCCTTCTCTTCTTCAGGCTAAACAAGCCCAGCTGCCTCAGACTTTCCTCATAGGAGAGATGCTCCAGTCCCCTCATCATCTTTGTAGCCCTCCACTGGACTCTATCCAGTAGTTCCTCATCTTCCCAAAACTTTAGACCAGACTTCAAAACAATTGCAAGCAATAACTGTTCTTCAGCCACTGTTGAAAGATGAACTCTGAATCTTGTGTGCTTTTCATAGTTAAACAATTATAACCTTGCAAGAAAGAGAGATTTGGGGGATTTGGAGGGGGTACCTGCATAGAGCAAGGTTCATTTTTTCTGTAGTTAATATTGCACAGTTTTTTAACATTGAAACAAATTTTCCTACTGAAGCCTACACTTAAAGGGGAAGGGTCTTTTCTTCTTAAAGTTAAGAAGATTTCGTGAAAGTAGTTTCTCAGAGGAGCGTTCTCAGACCCCATTAGTTCTGCTGTTCAATTACTTAGACGGTTCGCTGTGCAGCAGTGCCTCCAGCACACTTAACTCCCTGCAGTCAGATGATGACAAAAATGACTGTTATATACAGCAGTACCTTTATTTGTTCTTTTTTTTCTTTTATGAAACATTGTACATGGACCATTATGAAGGCCCAACATTTACAGGTATTTTTTCCCCACTCTTTTAAAAATACTTCTTTCAAAAGAATACCTTCACCCTCTGTGCATATTCACTAAATATCTTTTACAAGTGTTCACTGTCAGATATACTTTCCCAGCAAATTAACCGATCCTTAAAGTGCCACCCACCATTGGAAACAAATTAATAAGAAAAAAAATGGCATATTTTTCAACTACAATGGTGGCAATGGCACTGTAATGATACTGCAATTGCTTCTATACTAATATTATAATTTGTAGCAAGACGTAGGTAAAACAGAGCATCACAGCAATTATATGATTCCACCTTGAAGTTTAACGCCTTACGCAATTCTCATTTCCTTTCTGAAATCATAACATATTTTCACACTGTGAAGTTCAAAGTCCATCAGTGCCAGAAAAATCATCCATTCATGACTGCTGCAACCTAGGTGAATCCTGCCTTTTTCCCTTCAAATAATGTCTACATTGATTCTGGATGAGGTTTCCATGCTTGCACACCAAGGCACTCTGTCTCCACAGTTATGGGCCTCATAAATGCTCACAATGAAATGGAAAGGGTGTAAGAAACCCTCCCCACAACACAGCTTATAAACTGAAAAAAACACGGCTATGGCCCACCCTGCTCCTCATAATATCTCGAAGCTGTGGCATTGTCACATTTTCCCACTAAAACATTATTCTAAAAATGCAAAAAGACCCAGCTGCATCACTCTCCAGACTCCCCCAGCTGCTGCGTAGGTCTGAAGTGACTGCAGTGGGAGTGTAGATATTTGCATTTGCAGGGATCCCTCCCCCTTTATCAGCACAACAGCCAGAAAATATGGTTCTCTGAGTAACCACACATTCAGTGCTCAGCACTGTTCAGTCGATGTTATACTCCACACAGAGGGCAAGCAAAACTATGATTAGGTATTACACCCCAGAGGTATTACACCCCAGAGAACATTCATGAAACAATCATTTAAGGTCCCAGGCAAAAGGACACTCTTCTTTGGCTCCTTCTACATGATTGGAGAAGCAAGGCTCCTTCAGAGGGCCATTCAGAGCAGAAACCCAAACTAGATGCCCTGATTTACCCCTGAGAAAGCTACTCTCTTCCCATTGGTTACAGGGAGAACCTAAGGACACATGATTCCCAAGTTAGACATCCATCAAAGGCATCACAGTTACATCCATCCAATTAAAACAAGCATGGCTGGGTGCATTCCTGGGCACTGAGGCATGTTCAAGCCTACGTCTATGCTAGCAAATGGTCTTAGCCTCCAAAACAAGGTGGCTGCTGACCATGAACACTCTCTGGCACATTGTAAGTACCCATCTGGGCCCTAGAAGTGTTAGACAGGATGTTAGCTTGCCTGGGCCAAAATGTGCCAGACATCGGTGCAGATGAGTGTATTACATTGCCTGGGAATGCTTCTGGACACATTTATGGTTACTAGTTTAGATACAGCCTGTAAATATCCTCCTTTGCTACGAGCTCAGTAATAAAGATCAAAAGGACCCTCTTGGGCAGAAATGCTAAATTCATTTTATGGTCACAGGTCACCAGTTTTTAAATGGATTCAGTTAAAACAAGAAAGTGGCAAAGGGGCTGAGTGCACAGCCAAGAAATGTGGTATCCTGCTTAAGTAGGGACGGGGGAAATTCAGGGAGTTCTGGCATTGGCAAAATACTTGAAGTGCATTGAAGGTGAAAAAATAAAAAAATTGTTAAATTCTTTTCCCACATTTTGCTTCCTGTCCTGCCTCACTTACACTGGAACTGTTCACATATACACGAAAAATATTGTTTTCCCCACAATCTGTCAGGTTATGCTATGCATTTATGCCACCTTCTCGCCCTGGATCCAAGCTCCTCTTTCTTCTCTTTTTGTTACCATCCACTGGCTTTTTTATTTCTTACATCTGTCTGTCTTGTACTCTGCATCTTGATTCCAGAAAGGACAATCCTAGTACAGGTACTCAAATCCCAACAGCACACATGAAGTGACAACTACACAACCCCACCGACACAGTGAACGCTGAACAGCCCAGCAGCCCTGTCGCTGGGTTGATCCCATACTCTAAACCTTAGCCCATCTTCAGATGTCCTTTAAAATTTCCTAGAGAAGCTCTGAATCTTGGTAAGGTCTCATCTTTCCAAGAGATACCTACACTGCAGTATTCATTGATAGCCTCTCCCGCTCTAACGCACCCACACAAATGCAAGAAACTCGTTGGACGGCTGACAGCAGACGTATATTGTCAAGAGGACTGATGTAATTAGCATAATTTAAATGAGCAGCATACAGAATTAATTTGCACATGCTCGCACAGGGAATAAATGGCACTACGGGAACTATGACTATAGCATCAGGCCTCAGCACTTCCAAGCTAATTTGCTTGTGTCTGCCCCTAAACAAATATACAGACTGCATGCCAGGGGGCTTGTCGGCAAACAGCACAAGGTTTTGAGGAAAGCAATTAGCAGCTGCAGCAATTTCCACCCAGGCTGTGAGCTGATTGCTGCTCTGGGGTATGAGTCTACCCCTTTCTCACTGCTTCTCCCATCTTGGAAAAGATGTGAAGCTTCACCATGAAAAGTGTGCTTGATCTGAGTGAACTGCAGGATTTCTCCTGAGTGGCCAGTCATTGCCTTAGCAGATAAATTGCCATAAAAATGTCTTCATGCTGATTACCTATAAAGTATTCAACAGGAAGACAGTATGGAGTTGAGTTGGAGCACATCTTCCAGGAGCCATGAAGCCCTTCCTGAATGGCTGCTCTATGGGCACAGATGGACCATGTCACTCTTGACCCAGCTACTGGGCTCCTTAGGATAATTTTAGCTGTGTTCACTGCCTGTACTTCACAGGCTGGAGACAGCAGGGTGCTGTAAGGCTGAGAAAAATTCCTGCTTGCCCCTATGTCCCAGACAAAAAAAGCCCCAAATTAAAGATACTATTCAGCTGGCTGTAGGAAGACAAAGCTACACCACCTACCAAACTGAGGATCCCAAAAGTGCAGAAAGAAGAGATCAGCACGTAATGCCTCTCTAAGGATGTAGATAAGGATGAATTGTCTGCGGATGGCAACAGAAACCACTCTAGGGAGACTGACTGATCTGCTGACCGTCTCATGGCTGCAGAAATGTCAAGCATCCAAAAATTCCATTGTTCTCTTCCCTTCTCACTCATGAAGTTTTATAAAATAAGGCTTCTCTTTTTCTGGATTTTGCACCATTGGATATCGATCAATTCCAATATCCATCAATGTAATGTGCAAAAGAGGCTTCTATGGTCTATAAGAAGGGCTGAGCTGAAAACTGTGCTTTATACACCTTTAGAAACTTACAAGGATCAATACTACACATGCAAGTCTTGATTGTAGGAACAGGAGAAAAAGAGTCTCCAGTAAGAGAAGCAGATCTCTCTTATCTTGTGTCTTGTGCTATTAAACAAATAATATTGAAGCAAAATCTTTCTAGGAGCAAATTTCACAACAGGGAGATGGTAGCAACAGTAGCAAAAAATGCTAAATCTCTTATAGCAATAGCTGGTTTTAGGATGGACTCAAATGTTGTAAAATGTTATTGACACAAGAGAAAAGGCATTTTGGTTTCATTTGGTTTTTAAAGTAGCAATTCTATGTTAGCCCTGTAATTGAAACAACTGAGATGATTAAAAATAAACCCAGTGCAAATCTCTGGTAGGTTGGCTCTCACTGAATAGGAACATTACAATATTTCTACTATAAAACCCCATCAACCTTACTTGCACTCAGCTTTCATGAAAGGCACATTCCCCAAACGAGCCCAACGGAGCGGTACAGCTACAGATCTGCCGAAGCCATCCGTTCCCACTGCTGGTTGGAGGTACAAGCCAGTCTGTCCATTGTCCTCCCTTGTGCCACAACACAGAGACAAGAGTGTAGAGTCTCCTAATCCAAGCACTATCAAAATGGTGTGATGACAAGTTAGGGTTTATAAGTTATTTTAAAAAAGAAAATCCTAAGAAGGCTGAAAATGTTATTTTATTTGTTAAATTGGTATGAAAACAATGGTTTCACCAGAATACTCATAAGAAATCCAGGTATGGCATTCTGTTACTTCAGAGTAGTTGCAGAAATGGATTAACTAGAAGCAACTTTGTTCAAAGCTGGTGGCTTTACAGCTGATCAATAAATACACACTAGTTGTACTCATAACTTTCTAAAGAGAAATATAACTCAAGGACATGTTTAAGAGGGACTCTGGCTGGCATTACTCTTCTGGTGTAATTATACAACTGCAAATTGAACAGTATCGTCTTCCATGTGGGTATTTTTGGTGACTACTGTAGCAGTAGCTTTGGGACTCGAACCAACAGCAATATAATTATATCACTAGAGCAAAGCAAGAAAGTTTCCATGTAAATACAAGGCTTAATTCTGGTTACAAGTTTGGTTTTGTTTTGTAAAAAATTGTAACATCACCTTTGCAAAACAGAGGTTTTTTAAGATAAACAAGTGACTTCAGCTTCCTCTTAGAAGAAGCCAGGATAAATTAACATCCTGACAGAGGGCCTGGATGAGCTTCACAACTCAGCAGCTTGCCTGGTTGCAGTCCACATCATTCCACTACCTGAATTTGACCTTTCATAGGCAAAATGCTGAACTGGCCACACAGAAGCTGAAGGTAGAGGCGGGCACTTGGAAGGCCCCTTCACCAACTAGAGAAACCAATCTGACTGTTCTTTGGTGGTAAAGGTCTTCAGAAGAGATCCTTTGAGAGCAAACCATCCCCCTGATAATTGTCATGGGGATAAACCTTGGGGACACCACTGAAAACAGTGTAGGGATGAAGTGACTGATCATGTGAGAACAAGGGAGGATCATATGAGAACAAGGGAGAATCATGTGAGAAAAGCTCTGGTTTGCCAAGCCTTGTGCCATGATACAGGACTGTCCCACCATGCAATACACTTGTGCTGTCTTATTCAGGTATTTGCAATCAAATTGCACTATTCTTCTGCTAGGCTGCCAGCAATACAACCCAAGCGTCCACACAGACATGCCAGGATGAGTTAATGCTGTGAAAGTTCCAGCTACATAGCCACGAAAGGTACACCACAGCGTGAGAGAATGGGTGCCTACAGACGACCTGCAAACTTGTTGCAACTGTACCCATCCCCACAGTTCCTCTCTAGGAAGATGAGCACGCTGACTGTCTGAAGGGGCACATGCTTTGCACCGACTTTTAAAAATACATTAAACAATTGACATTTTGACCTGGAAACAGAACTTCTTCACTTTGCAAAAAAGATCAAAATGATATTTTAATAACTTTAAAACTTTTTTTCCAGTCCGTCTCCATCACCAAAAACTTATCTAAAATGGCTTTTCCCAGGAAGTTTCAGTCAGGCAGTTAATTAAGAGGTCGCAAACCAGTTCTGAGATGTTTCTTTTCCTATACAATAGTAATGTCCACAAGCCCATACATGTACAGCTATACAGCTCGGGAAGTGGATAATTTTATCTGCTTCCAGTTAGGGAAGAGAGATTTGAAATTAATGTTTAAATCAGAAAAAAAATAATTGCAGGTGGAAGTACAGTATTTCAACTCGAGAGCCTCTGATGAGTCCCGAAGGACAACTTTCATCCATTGCTCATGCTACATACCCTCTCAAGTCTGGGAAGGAAAGCGGTTTCAGAAAAGATCTTGTGGACTCAGGAAAAGACACATTCACTCTCATCCAATGCCTCAGCAGCCGTTCAGCCGGAGAAGCAGTCTGTGGTGAAATCAACCTCCAGAAAGTGTCCTTGCAGGGTCACTGCACACTTTGAAGCATTAAATCTCAGAAGCTGTTGTGTGGTTTTTTTTTAATTTCCACACCCCTATTTCTTTTTCAAGGACCTCTGGAACCTGCATTTCAAATTTAAGCCAAGTAACAATTGCTTTTTTTCCTTGTCAACTTGTCTTTTTCCAAAGTGATGTTTCTGCAGAGCATATACTGAGAACTGCTGGCTTGAAGAATCATCAGGCAAGGCTGTGTAGCAGCGAAGTGAGATTTCCTAGTAAGCTGCGCATCCTCGGTCTGCATCACCCTGCATGGAGGTCCACTGTGATCCTCTTCAGCACAACCCACCATGTCTTTCCCCAGTCCAGCTTGCCTCTGTTGGCTCCAGTGCTGCACTGGGTGGACACAGTCATGCAGCCTCTGAAGACCCCTGAGTCTATGTCTTTGTACAGCGCTAAAATGAAGATGCTCTACTTGCACCAAAGAGCCACACAAGACACTGAGAACTGGGCAGACTCTCATGCTTTAATTTAATTAATTTTTCCCCTTTTCTGCGTTAGCAGAGAGGCAGATTACTCCTAGTGTAGTCAATCTGTAAAAAAGTAATTCTTTGAGTTCTTCAGTGGTTATTACCCACGCTATATGCAGAGCGCGTTGGGCACAAAGCAAAATAAAAGCAGGGAGAAGCAGGCACAGAGTTTGCCTGGGATGTTCACATGTTTCTACACACAGAGAGGGCACAGCTAGAAGGGCTCACAATCATCTGGCAAAGAACAGAGCAATCAGCTTTGGTTTTAATCAGGGAGCAGTACAGAACATCTTCCCTGCAGAAAGCTCTCTGAGGGTCATTCCCAGTTTCCCATAGGATCCAGAAGCAGTAGGGAAGGTGTGTGGGTACATGCTACAGGGGAGTTAGCTATGCAGCTGGCGATAAATGCAGAGCTGTTATCTGGGCTTGGTCTTAGCATCTGTCCCTGGTGGGCTACACGAAAATAGTAGCACAACTTTACTTACCAGGGAAGTTGCACTTTCAGTGAGGTTTGGCTTGCAGCTATACACTACTGCTGCAAAGCAAGAACGGGAAGAAGAACTGATGTTACCACAAGGACTGCAATGCCTAAGGAAGTTACCAGCTACTCTTTGTAGGCTGGATTCCTCCCCTCTTAAAGACAGACTTGAGTCTTAACTGAATGTGGTGAAGGTTTGTGCATGTTTACCTGACCTAGCTTGCAGAGGTACAGCCCTGGAGAGTGGATATTTTATGTGCTGACATGAAGAAGAAATTGTTTCTGGACAAGGATCGCAGGAGAATTGAGTTTGTGCTTGCAGAAGTGTAGCAGGGCACATACTGTGTTGGGAGTTTGCATGTGATGGAAGGAATAGTGGTGAAGTCTGCTGCAGGATTATGGCTAGACATATTAAAGCTTTTCATTAGCACTTTCTGATAAGATTATAAATATTCTGTGCAATTAACACTAGCTAGAATGGCCAAAATCATGAAGTGGCAAAAAGTAGAAGTTCATTATAAAAATTATGCATCATACATGAGAGGGGAATGCAGAGGATGGACAATAGAGCTAAGGAAGTTAATCCAGTTCTTAAAAAAAAACTTTTAATAACTCAAAAACACACCCCACAAGTCCCAGTGTGGACCAGTTGGCCCTTTGCCACCTTCTACTTCAGGGCAATGGAAACGGGATCCATCAGCTCAGCAAATACCGCCAGTGAACAAAGGCCCCACTGCCAGGATTTGTTGGCACAGGCACCATTCCCACGCATCACCCCACATCCCCTCCGGAAAGCAGGGCTGCGTATGACATGTCTAGTCCAAGTGTCCCCGCCTGGCACCAGCACCCGCAGCTTTGTCCTCTTCCCCTCTCTGTTTCCCCCTGGGTGTTTTGGAGGCCTGAGCTGTCTGAACCATCCAGGGGGTTCCCTCGCACACCGAGCCGACCTCATTGTGCTCTGCCCCAGTGAGCACAACTAATAACCACAGCTCGCCTCCTTTAATTGAGGCTCTGATTAACCGAGAGAAAGTACCAATCCCTCCAACAAAGGGAAAGCTACCCTTACCGCAGAGCACAGCTGCCACTCACCCAGGTCCGCGCTGGCATTTCACAAAAGCTGGTCTATTTGCATGGAAAGCAACTGTCACAAAAAACAGCTACGAGCAAACAGAGGCCAGCATGAATTCCAGGAGAAGTCCCCATGGCAGAGAGCATGTCTAGCTTTCGGCACCCCACACTTGCTGAGCAACAGCAGCTTGGTTAAACTGTTTTGTCCTGAAACAGGATTTTCTAAGAAGCAGTGGAAGCCCAGAGAAATGGCATACATACTGGTGATGAAAATTACCGCAACGCAGAGGGTGTGTTTCAGCTCGGAATACAAAACAGATCGTCTTTTCTGCAGGCACTGGTAAGAAAAACGCTAATTAGTGCTAAGCACGGTGATATGCCAACTCTCCTGCTTAGTTACTCATTCATTAAAGTGAAATTAATCTGGATTTTGATCAATGTAAATGAGTGTAGAATGTAGCTGGGTGTTTTGCTTTGTGAACACACTTCTGCTGCTGTTGCTGGTAGCAGAGAAACAAAGCTAGAAGTGCAACACAGGACACCACAAACTAAGCCCTATCACTAATGACCAAGGCGTGTTACGAAACGGTGTTGTGTCCTGTTATGGCTGCTAGCCCTCAAAACTCAATTTAAAGATGCAGAGACATTCAGGTGAACAGAGATTAATCTAGATAAGGCTCACACAGAATTGTTGGGGATCAAAGGAAGGAGGCAGGAAAGGTAACATGCCTCAAGTTCCTCATGTGTCAAAGACAGCTTTGGCTTGGTAAACAGTGAGAAACCCTTACGTACAATGCATCACATTCTTGGATTTGGCCATGAGGTACCAAGTGCTTTTGTATTTCACTGGGCTCCTCATCCCAGCGACATCTCAGAAGTCCATGGGGCCGGATGGGATCCACCCAAGGGTACTGAGGGATCTGGCCAAGCCACTCTCTACTATCAACACTCCTGGATTACAGGGGAGGATCGCCAGTGTAACGCCATCTGCAAGAAAGTCCGGAAGGAGGATCCTGTCAGCCTGACCTTGATGCCGGGCAAGATTATGGAGAGATTCATCCGGAGTGCTCACTGGGCATGTGCAGGACAACCAGGGGATCAGGCCCAGCCTGTATGCGTTCCTGAAAGGCAGGTCCTGCTTGACCAACCCGATCTCCTTCTATGACCAGGTGACCCACCCAGTGGATGAGGGAAAGGCTGTGGAAGTTGTCTATCTGGACTTTAGTAAGGCCTTTGACACTGTTCCCCACAGCATCCTCCTGGAAAAACTAGCTGCCATGGTTTGGATGGGTGTACTCTTCACTGGGTAAAAAACTGGCTGGGTGGCTGTGCCCAGAGAGTGGTGGTGAATGGAGTTAAAACCAGTTGGTGGCCGGTCACGAGTGGTGTTCCCCAGGGCTCAGTTTTGGGGTCAGTCTTGTTTAGTATCTTTATCAGTTATCTGGATGAGGGGATGGAGTGCAGATGACACCAAATGGGGCGGGAATGTCAAACTGCTTGAGGGTAGGAAGGCTCTGCAGAGGGATCTGGACAGACTGGATCGATGGGCCGAGGTCAATTGTATGAGGCTCAACAAGGCCAAATGCCAGGACCTACACTTGGGTCACAACAACACCATGCAACGCTACAGGCTTGGGGAGGAGTGGCTGGAAAGCTGCCTGGTAGAAAAGGACTTAGGGGTGCTGGCTGACAGCCAGCTGAACATGGGCCAGCAGTGTACCCAGGTGGCCAAGAAGGCCAAGAGCATCCTGGATTGTATCAGGAATAGCGTGGCCAGCAGGAGTAGGGAGGTGATCATGCCCCTATACTTGGTACTGGTGAGGCTGCACTGTGTTCAATTAGGGGCTCCTCACTACAAGAAGGACATTGAGGTGCTGGACCATGTCCAGAGAAGGGCAGAGAGGCTGGTGAAGGGTCTTGAGAAAAAGTCTTATGAGGAGAGGCTGAGCGAGTCGAGGCTGTTTAGTCTGGAGAACAGGAGGCTGAGGGGAGAACTTATTTCTCTCTACAACTACCTGAAAGGAGGCTGTAGTGAGGCAGGTGTTCTCTTCTCCCAGTTAACTAGCGATAGGATGTGAGGAAATGACCTGAAGTTGCACCAGGGGAGGTTCAGACTGGATATCAGGAAAAATTTCTTTCCTGAAAGAGTGGTCAGGCATTGGAACAGGCTGCCCAGGGAAGTGGTGGAGTCACCATCCCTGTAGGCGTTCAAAAAAGGTGTGGATATTGCACTTCAGGACATTGTTTAGCAGGCATGGTGGTGTTGGGTTGATGGTTAGACTTGATGATCTTAGAGGTCTTTTCCAACCTTAGTGATTCTATGATTCTATCTCAGAATAGACTTCACAGTTCACTGTACGAAAACCCAAATCCACACAGATGGCATCATGAAGGATGGGATGTGCATAAGGACTACTTACAAATCTTTTAGCTGTGCTGCTAAAGGAAAAACGATTACAGCATTCAGGACTAGCTGAGGGAACCCACACCGCAAAACAGTGTAGTATGGCCTCATGCTTCCACACTCAAACATCCCATCTGCTTTACAGTGCTCAACACATCTGTATTTCTATAGAAATCAAACTCATTCTTTGGCCAGGAAGGCAAGAAGGCAGAGCCAAACTATTCTCCTCACTCCCATCCACTCAAAATCAAGATGCCACATTCCTACTACCTATTAGGGAAAGGTGCTTGGCCTAGGATTGTCCTATTCCATGAACCATGTCTGACCTTTGTTTAGTAAGAACTCGTTAGCACAGAGTGAACCCATCCCACTGAGTGCGTCATGATGGGACAGTGCCAGGGTACCTGGTCTTGTACTGGCACTAGTGTAGCTTCCAAGGGCCTCTGTTAACACAGCACATCACTCTGTGTTACATTTCTCCTTGCTCCACTGTGCATGCACATGCAGAGTCAGGTTTTCCAACACTGATCCTCAGCACAGTCATCCACAGAGAGAGATTCCTTATTTAAAGTGGTTGCCTCAATCCCAGAGCTCACTCTGAGGTATCTAAACCCAGCAGTGATGTGGCTGAGTTACTCCAGCACTGATTACAATGGAGCACAAAGGATACAAGTACATGTGAAGTCCTTATGTACCAGTGGTAGCTACTACTGGTAGCTTAAGCTTCACCAGACTGTTGTCTTAAGCTACTAGTGGTAGCTGTCCTGGCAGACAAGAGGAGACACAAGCAGAATGCCTTCCAGATGACAGTAACTCCATCCTACAAAGGCCCAGACAGGGGCATTTCTTTGGGCAGGACATGTTTTTATATGACTTATGGTGTTACAGAAAGAGGGAATTTTCGTATAAGAAGTAAGACAGTGCAGACTGAGTCTTTTCAAAGTTAGACTTGATCCCTCTTGAATCTTTTCTTTCCTAGCCATCCACTAGCCATCACATCATCAGCCTTACAGCAGAACTGACTGTCTATAATGATCAGCCCCAAGTCCTGTTCATAGAATCATAGAAAGCTTTGGGTTGGAAGGGACCTTTAAAGGTCATCTAGCCCAACCACCCTGCAGGGAGCAGGGACATCTTCAACTAGACCACGTTGCTCAGAGCCCTGTCCAACCTGACCTTGAATGTTTCCAGGGGCCTCCACTAACTCTCTAGGCAACCTGTTCCAGTGTTTCGCCACCCTCATGGTAAAAAATTTCTTCCTTATATCTAGTCTAAATCTATCCTCCCTTAGTTTAAAGCCATTACTCCTTGTTCTGCTGCAACAGACCCTGCTGAAAAGATTATCCCCATATTTCCTATAGGCCCTGTTCAGGTATTGCAAGGCTTCTACAAGGTCTCCCCACAGTCTTCTCTTCTCCAGGCTGAACAGCCCCGACTCTTTCAGCCTGTCCTCACAGCAGAGGTGCTCCAGCCCTCTGATCATCTTCGTGGCCCTCCTCTGGACCCAGCTCCAATGGCTCCATGTCCTTCTTGTGCTAGGGGCTCCAGAACTGGACACAGGACTCCAGGTGAGGTCTCATAGAGCGGAACAGAGGGGCAGAACTGCTGGCCATGCTTCTCTTGATGCAGCCCTGGATACAGTTGGCCTTGTGGGCTGCAAGTGCACATTGGTGGCTCATGTCCAGCTTTTCATCCACCAGTAACTCCAAGTTCTTCTCCTCAGGGCTGCTCCCAATCCCTTCATCCCTCAGCCTGTATTGATACCGGGTGTTGCCCTGACCCATATGCAGGACCTTGCACTTGGCCTTGTTGAATCTCATGAGGTTGATACAGGCCCATTTCTCGAGCTTGTCCAGGTCCCTCTGGATGGAGTTCCTCTTGAATTGTTCCACCATTGCCTCTTTGGGAAGCAGGCAAGTCAGCGGGAGAGATATGGACCCAATGCTCCTGGTCGGAAAGTGAGAGCTTGATCTTTGCAGTGATCATCAGCATGGGCATATGGCCTCTTTCCCTGTTAAGTGTTAGATATGTGGTGCTATGTTCTGTTCCCATAACTGACTCAGAATTAGTTACTGAGAAACATCTAGGTAGCGTTCCAGGCCACCACACCAGGAAACCAATCTATTGACTTAAGGACAAACAAAGTCAATTTGTCTCTAATCATCTCCACTAGTGCACGGTTTGCCTTCTAATCAAAGGACATGTTTTCCATTCTTTCTTTCTTCCCATCTTCCATCCATGACAGGACAAAGATGCTGCAAGCCACCCTGTACATATAGACACTTAGAGATTTAACGATCCCTTCCACCAGGGTCTTAGTCTAAGAGAGAGACTCTCTGGTGGCTCTTCTGCTGGGAGGAAACATAAGGCAAATACATTGGTGATCTCTCAACAAAGAGATTTTTTCAGCTCTCTGCCGGATTCACAGATTTCACAGCTACAGAACACTATGACCAGCATCAAGGCCTCTTGCACAGGACATCAGACATCTCATGCCCACAGCAGTATCTGCTTATTTGAAAATGAATCTCTACTTTCTCAGAAGAAAATGCTATTAAAGACAGCAGTTTGAGGCTTAGCTGAACAAGACCGCATCTCTTACAAAGGCATCAGCCTGCATTTTGAAGAAGACAGAGGAACACACCCTACCATCAACCTTGGTGATCTTGTTCCAGTGATTAATCATCCTAGGAGTTAGAAAAAAATTAATCTTACATGCCTCTTGAGAAGCAACCTTTAGTTTCTACTTTTGTCTTGCTGAAGGGATTCAGAAAATCAGTGTGACATACTATTTTTCAAAGTGGTTATGGTCTGGTTTGTAATGCAGAGGTTACGGTCTACTCAACAATTCCCATAAGTGCACCAAGTTTCAGCACAGCTGGTAGGACCACGGTTTTCCTGTTTCCATACTTCTCCAAAGGCATGATGAGCACTGATGGTCATATATCCTGTTATATTATTGCATAGGTAGTTTTGAAATTTTGATCATTAGCAACACTGGTGTTTAATGTGGCATGAATTTTCTAAGTCGGTGCAAGGCCATTTACAACTCGAAATAAAAGGTTAATTTAAAGGTGAGATTCAGATTCAACCCAAAGCAAGGAGTGATAGACACAGACTGGCAGTCTTGTTCTAAAGGAAGTATATTTTAAACGGTTTCCCTAGACTAGGATAACTAAAACACCCACAATTTCCATACTTTTGATCAGAATATGTTACAGAGATCATGTTGCTCCAAATATAATAGAGGTGAGAAGCTCCAGAGAGACTATAAGGCCTTTCAAGTAAACTTTGAGAACATAAAGAGACAATGGCAGTATTATCTCTGGTCAGTGAAGTTCTTCTGATGAAAGGGCAAATTCATCCCTGGTCAGAAACAAGTCTTGAATCATGAGGTAGATTCATGTCTGCTGTAACTATTGAGCAGGAACGAATTTCAGCTTATACATAGGAAACAGAGACATGAGACATGACTATAGGCACACCTCTTCTGATCTGAATGGAGGTCTGGGAAAGCAATAGCTAAGGACAGGACAGTGTTTCAATGGGTCTATAGTGGAGGCAGTGCTGGTACCGTGTCCACAGCACCATGTTTCCCTCAACATCTTGCACAATTACTTAGCAAACCCAAGTTTTCATCACAAACTATCTGTCCAGCGAAGCGTAAAGCTGCATGTCTAGATCCAACCAAATCTTCACACTAACTACTTTATACATGTATATAAACTGCCAGATGTAATTGATGTTGATTTGATGTTACCTTGGTGTACCTTACTAGAATCTCTTCCTAAGTTGACCAATTTTAACTAAGAGTATCCACCTTTCAGAGTTGGATTTCATTTCTTTATGCTTCACCTTCATTGAAAAGAGCTGCCATAGCAAAACGAGTTGTATCCAGCAGGGAAAGTTAAATGCTGTTAGGCAGAATAGTAAGGGAGCAAGCACTGTGTTATGGTTTCCCAGGTGAAAGATTACATTAAATACTTCTTCACACTATCACCCTAGCACAGTTCCTCCTCAGTGACAAACCCAAAAGTGTAGGGAGAATCAAACTTGGCATCAAGCCTGATGTTTCAGACAGAAAGTGACATGAAATGCTCAGCCTGAGAGCAGGAAAACACCCAGACACTAGTTTCGCTTTACTGACTTCAGCTGCTTTTTCACAGGTCCTACCAACCCTAGCAAAATCATCCACAGTCTGTCAAACCCCACCCATACCACCAAAAACCCAACAAAAAATACAGAATTGATTACACAGTTATAGACATATTGCAGATACACGTCTACGTTCACCACTTTCCCATCCAAAATTAGATAATTAAACATCTACTGATTTAATGAAAACTCAGTCTGTGCTATTCTGAAATTGGGACACTCCACACCCCCAGTGGGAGAACAGATCCACCCAGCACAGATAGCATGTTTAGCCATCCCTGTGGTTTCCATTAGCTAGATTTTATTTGCATTTACTGAAGGAAAATTACTTGATTCACTTCCAGTTAAATATATATATATGCACATATATACATAAAAAAAACCCACTGTGGGTGCTATAAAAAGAACTGAGTACAGAAAAGGACAAAAGAAATTACGCTGGATAGAGCCTGTACTCCAAAACAGGCTAATTTCAAGGTAGGATTGTTGAGGATGCTCGATTCCACTGGGAGATCACAGAATCACAGAATGTTAGGGATTGGAAGGGACCTCTGTGGGTCATCTAGTCCAACTCCCCTGCCAAAGCAGGGTCACCTACAGCAGGCTGCACAGGACCTTGTCCAGGTGGAGGTGTGCAGTCCCCAGTCAGTAACCAGTGGGAAGGGCCCATATCCACAATCAGATGAGCAGCCAA
>Ga0065711_1000292_pt1 | contig 74617 bp, 43 predicted proteins | sample Hoacrofraction12_FD_59098 | JGI IMG/M metagenome (GOLD analysis project Ga0065711, IMG submission 59098) | Hoatzin crop microbial communities from Cojedes, Venezuela - Epithelial fraction 12 v2 (version 2) | ecosystem: Host-associated > Birds > Digestive system > Esophagus > Crop | place... | reverse complement strand
AGGGGGCTCCGGTTCCCGAGGGGAACGGCACCGGGCTGCGGGGCCGACAGCCGCGGCGGCCGTCGCCTGGCCTCCCGCGCCGCCCGGAGCTGCCCGCCGTGCCCTGTCGGGTTTCACGGGCGGAGCGCGCGCGAGGAAATGGTGTCACGGAGACGCGGAGTGGTTCGGGCTGGAAGGGGCCGTCAGGATCGTCTGGTTCCAACCCCCCCGCCACGGGCAGGGGCACCTTCCACCCCACCAGGCTGCTCAAATTAACAGAAATCAACAGAAACTGGACTAGTTGAAAAGGTTCCAAGGCGCCGTTCGGCTAATAACCGCCTATTCAGAAACAGTGCTTCATCTGTGTTGTGTTGTGCAGGTGGAGGGAGGGGATTCTGCCCCCCTGCCTTGCTGTGGTGAGAGCCCACCCGGAGTCCTGTGTCCAGCTCTGGAGCCCTCGGCATCAGGAGGACATGGAGCTGTTGGAGCAGGTCCAGAGGAGGCCACAGAAACGGTCAGAGGGCTGGAGCACCTCTGCTGTAAGGAAAGGCTGAGAGAGTTGGGGCTGTTCAGCCTGGAGAAGGGAAGGCTCTGGGGAGACTTTAGAGCAGCCTTCCAGTACCTGAATGGGGCCTATAGGAAAGATGGGGACAGACATTTTGGCAGGGCCTGTTGCAATAGGGCAAGGGGTAGTGATTTTTAGCTAAAAGAGGGTAGATTTAGACTAGATATCGGGAAGAAATTTTTTACAATGAGGCTGGTGAAACACTGCCACACAGGTTGCCCAGAGAGGTGGTAGATGCCCCATCCCTGGAAACGTACAAGGCCAGGTTGGACAGGGCTCTGAGCAACCTGATCTGGTTGAAGATGTCCCTGCTCGTTGCAGGGGGGTTGGACTAGATGACCTCTAAAGGTCCCTTCCAGCCCAAACTATCGTATGGTTCCATGCTAGGTACTTCAAATTGTGCTTTATCATAAGTATTTTACAGATGTGCTTATTTGGGAGAAGTTGTTTCTTACCTAATCTTTCCCTAGTCACAGGGTAGTTGAGGTTGGCAGGACCTCTGGAGATCGATCACCTGGTCCAACCCACTGCTCAAGCAATGCCATCTAGAGCAGGCTGTCCAGCAACATGGCCGGTTGGGTTTTGAGTATCTCCAAGGACGGAGACATCATGATCTCCATGGGCAACCTGCTCGGGTGTTTGATGACCCTCAGAACGAGAATGTGTTTGCTTACGTTCAAGTGGAATTTTCTTGATTTCAGTCTGTGACCGCTGCCTCTCATGCTTGTCCTAGGGAACCACTGAGAAGAGCCTGGCTCTGTCTTCTTCATTCCTTTCCATCAGGTATTTATCTGAGCCTTCTCTTCTGAGCAGTCCCAGGTATTTCAGCCTCTGCTCATAGTAGTCAGTCTGCTATGTGAGACACCCATGTCTTACACTGGTTTTCTCTCTCAAAGTCTACTAAACAGTAAGAGAGAATACTAATAAGATCTATGACTTATTTATTAAAAAATTACAGCCTTTTGCACAGCGTTAAACTTGACAATTTGAAATGTCTTCTCTGTGACTCTGTTCCATAAATGCACAATACCAAGACCCTACAAGGCTGCAAAGTTACTGTGTCTGAAGTAGCTGTTGGTAGCTGACAGTCCAGTTCACCTCTACCTTGTTTGTTCAACAGACTGTCATGACTACATGTAGTCAGCAAATAATTATTGTTCAATAGCATTGGTCTGGTTCCCACTAGAAGGAATGGCTTTGTATTTATTAGGTATGTGCTCTGTAAAAACTTAAGGCAAAAGAACACAGGAGCTGAGCTGTACCACTGAGGAAACAGAGTATTTGTATAAAATCTCTGTTTAGAAAGGATGAAACACATCCAGTTAAACACGTTGTTCTTCAAGTGTACCCAGCACCGGGTGTGATGTGTCTTTAGACCAGAATTAAGAACTTGAAGCTGTGTTTAGCTTGCTCTGTCCCCAGAAATATTGCCTTCAGTTCAGGAAAGATCATGAATGATACGTGTGGTGGCCAGGTGACTCATGCTACTTGAATATTCATACTGTTTTATTAAAATTGTTTTCTCCTTTACAACTAGTTACAGAAAAGTACAACAGAAACTGAAAATTAATTTTTTTTCACAGAATATTTTGCTCATAGTCGGGACTCGGCCTCTTCCCAGATACAAAACTCCAGGTCAGAGGGACCTCGTGCTTCAAGGAAACCAGCTATGGCCAAGCAAAAGTTTTCCAGGTTTCACTATCTGATGGCAGGGTCAGATGACATTGACTTCAAAATCAACACATTAAGGACATATGTGGCTTTAAGTACCGCCTTTGTTTCCTTCCATCAGCAAATCTGGTTGCCTAGAATATAACACAGAGCCTCAGTTGTACTGGTACTGTTATTAGTTTGTGCCTTATCTTTGTGGACATAACCTCGAGTAGAAGAGAAAAACAACCACGCCTGTGTCTACAGCTATGATCGGGGCATGTCTTTCCCCAGCACACTTTTACATTTAAAATTGAAAAAGTTATACTGGACCTCGAGTTTGTGACACAAAGGAGGTATTCGGGAAAATGGTATTTTATAAACCTAAAAACTACTCATGAGGCTTCTCTGGAAATAGTATTCTGCATAGATGGCCTAAGTTATAATTAATTATATGACTCTCCCAGAAATAAAATTTTATGTGCCCTTGGAATTCTACATGTAAGTCTGAGCTTTTCAAATGTCTTAGTTTTTTGTTGGGGATTTGTTTCAAATCCATGTGTCAGGATAAAATACATTGTCTTCAGATGTACCTTTGTCGTATTGAAAAGGGATTTAACAGTGAGGAAGCAACAAGCAAGAGGGGAATAACACACACCAAACCACAGCAAACGTTTCCTCCCACCTGCAAACACCAATCACATTTTAAAGGGATTTGTATTTCCTGTTCTGTTCATTTCTGTTAACAGATTCGGATGTTGACAGATACTGATTGCTAGGTATGTTCCAAATCTTTACTGTTTAAATCATTCTAACCAACCAGCCAATTTAATTCTCCTCTATTTTACTAACACTCATTATACTATTTTAGGTAATAAAATTGTGCATTTGTGCAAGAAGTAATTCTTTAAAACTCTATTGGATTTTTAGAATTTTTCTTCCCCAAATATTCAGTAAATCATTATCTCGGCCAATGATGTTGAAAAATAGGTGAAACAATAATTTTTGTGAATCATAAAGATCTTTTTAACAACTTTTATAGCATAGTCTTTCTTCTGATCAATGGACTGACAATTAAATATGTGTAGTACCAGCTTGACACTGCAGCATTCCTAAAAATCCTGTGGATGCGAAAGGTGGGAGCAACAGAGCAAGGGATTATTGTCTCAAGCCATGATACACAGCATGGAAAAAAAACGGGCTTCATCCTCTTCCGTAGAAGCAGCATGGCCAGTGAGTAACTGAAGAACAGCAATACGCGTGTGCTGACTACAACCTGCATGTTGTAATGCAGCACGGGAAAAGAGAAAAATGACTGCAACATTGTGGTAAGATTCCCATGCCTCCACCCACCACAGTATGAGATTAAAGTCCAAAATATGTAGAAAACAGACCTGCAAGGCTTCAAACAGGAATATGATGAACTCTGGATAAATAATGCTGTATCTCAGTAGTGGAGCTTACCCAGGACAGGTAACAGTATACAATATTGTTAATACAGTACTGAATACAATGTGAATACAAACTTGTTCCCTGTAACAATAAATGACTCTGAAAGATGTATGAACTGCAAGGCCCAGTAAGTGACAGTGTAGCGAAACTTTTTCTGAGAAGAGCAAACAGAAGGTTTCAACAGGCTGGTGGCACGCAGCCTGAAGTATGAGGTGCTGAAGAAAGGCCAGGAGAGATTAGGAAGGCTTGAGGTTATTTACTGTCAATACTGTTAAGCAAGATGGCAGCTATGAAGTCTAGCTGCAAAACAACTTTCTGCCTGGCCAAGGAAAAATAATAATAAAGACACGGGAATCTCAGCTGAGAAGTTCTGTTGCAGACAGAACAGATCCTGCCAAAAAGTCAAGATTCTTGCCAAGAGGAACAAAGAAAAGGTGCTTATGGAACATGCCTAAAGGAGTAAGTCTGTTAGGTTCCTGGCATCTTTTCATCACCTATTGAATAAAATTCTTTTAAATGGTTCTCTTCAGATGTTTTGAAGTGCTAATGAAATAATACTTGCTCAGAGAATAAAGATGCAGCAATTTCTGTGTCAAAGAATTATCTTAACAGTATAGAAGAATTGGCAGGAGGGTCTTTACAGGCCTTTTGCACTTCAGAGGTTTGCCTGAATACCTCAAAAGGGTTCTGTGTAGTGTTCCGTGAAGACAGGATACGAGAAGATGGCTGATGCAAGGTCAGAAACTCCTGTGGTAAACTGCGTGGCTGCGATAACATCACTAGCACATGGGAGGAACTGGCGTTTCTTAACACTGTGCTGGACTGCTTCAACAGATGGATAAAATCAGGTTGGAGAAAGCCTGTAAGATTGTGATGTGACAGATGGGAAGAAGCACAAATGATCTCTGGAAGATAGTGCACATGGAAGGGATTAACCACCTGGGGTCTGCCGATGGTGTCAGTCTTTCAGACATTTAGGACAAGAGTTTGTAGATCCAGCCCTCCATGGGAGCAGTTAATGTGTTCTTCTGTGTATTAGTGGAAACTCTTCTGTGTATTAGTGGAAACAAGTCAATCATGATTGTCTTCTGCCAGGTAGAGGAAGAGAATTCTAAATAGGCATTGGATAGTAACAAGGTAATTGAGGTGATTGGGGTAATTGGGGTAAAAGTTCTACCTGACTTTGGAAGAAGTAGAAGGAGTGATGCAGAACCTTCTTGGAGCTGCCTGACTATCAGGGAGTGTGTCAGGACATCAGTTTCCTAAGACACTTAGATGTGTGAATACAGGCACGAACACCTGCTAGTAAAGACACCCGTAAAAATCTGTTAACTTACAAAAAATGTTCAGCTTATATACCTAGAGAGAAGGCTGAACAAAAATGCTGAGAAAGCACTTCATTGTGAAGATGCCTGCAGTTTGTCCAACTACAGATAGCACAACTTTTGTCAGTCTCCTTTTACCCTTCACCAAAGGGCAGCTGTCGCCGCCTTCTCATGGGCACTGCTGAAACGCGCAGGGGGACCTGGCTGCAGTTGTACCGAGTCGGGTGGGGAGAAGGGGGACCGCTCCAGTCTGTCAAATCGCCCGCAGTCAGGTTCTGCGCTAATTGTCATGGAAAGCTGGATGTTCTTTGTCATCTTTGAGCATTCAGAGGTTTTTGTTAATTGTTTTTCCACAGGTGGAAGTACACCTCCAGTGTGTTTGAAAGTTGATATTGCTGGGAGGGAGAATAGCTAACTGGCATCTAGTTACCCTTAAGTGGGACATGGAAAGGGCTGGGTGCCAGAGGAGAAATATGAAGGAGCAAGCAGCTTTCAGTGCTTGAAAGGCTCGAGAGAAGTGGTAGCACCTGAACTTACAGACTCTGGGAAATGGAGAATTTGGTGGTTCCAACAAATGTGTGGAAGTAAGCATGTTGCAAGGCACGAGAAATACTTAACGACTGATTCCTGAGGAAGGCAAAAGGCATATATTCAAAATAGCCATAGATTTGTTTGCAAGAAGAAGTATGTGTGTAGAAAGATCTGGGTGAGGACATGTCCTATGGCATATACCAGGCCTATTCTGTAAACTTCATCAGTTTAATCCCTGAAGCAACTGTTTCAGCCGTAGAACAAGTGAATCTTCTGGACAGTTAGTATTTCATTTTGGATTTGTGAACTGGTCTGGTGTTAGTGTAAAACAGTTAGGTAACACCATGTTTATCCACGGTAAAGTAATATGAGTAAGTGTCCGGGGGAGTAAAGATTGTGTTCTGCTGTGTCTTTACTGGTTCATGTGTTTAACTAGCTACAGCCTTTAATGAACATGAGGTTTTATTTAGAGGATTTTCTCTTTCTGAGCAAAATTTTTACCTCCTCTCTAATTATAATAATAAATAGACAGTAGATAAAATCTGCATCTGACATTTTTTGAAATACAATTAGTCTGGAAATTGTTTTTGGTGTTGCAGTTCTACAGTTCTCTGATGCGACCTTTTTCAGGAGCTTTTAGCTCTATTTACCTGTATAAAAATAGCAAGTATTTATGAAAAATATACTTGGAAAATACGTGAAAACTATTTTAAATTGCTCTGTGATAAGACATTGTCAGTTTGTTTTGCAATGTTGCATCAATATTTTATTTATTTGACCAGAACTAACTGTATGTTCTAAAGCTAAAATATAATAAATTAACGGTTCCATCAAATCTGCTTTTGTTCTTATAAATATGACATTGGTTTGTCCTCTGTATTTTTATGTGAGTTATTCTGCCTAGATGTAGTTAATTTATCTTTTTAATAGTTCTAACATAAAACTAGGCCTAGTTGGCTAAAAAAGAATTAATAGAAAATATTCAATATATGGATTATTCTACTAATATAAGCACATTATTTCTGGTAGGCAGTCAGACAGCTCTGAATCATTCCTGGATGTAGCTGTAACTTTAATAGCCTTTGGTAATAAGTGCAAGAAGCTTACTGTTTGCAAGAAAAAAATCAGAGGCATGCTCGTGCTTATGTACACAGATGAACATCTTCCCTTCCAATTCTAGGTTATTTTGGATTATGTGAAGGAAAAATAACAATGACAAAACATTCTGCACAGAGACATGAACTATTCAAAAACATTCTGTATTTGATCTGAAATACAAAATGCTGCAGTGCCGGGGCGGATTCGAAAACAACAGAGCAGAGTGAAAGCGGTTGTGGATTCTCGTTATTTGAAGCTAGGACCAGTGGCTTGCTTTTAATCAGTTTGCTGTCAAACAATCATTACAACGTGTTTAGAACTATGCTAGAACTGTGAACCATGCCGCTGTGCTTCTAGGCCACAGAAGTGTGGTGAAGCAGGCCTCTTGCGGTATCATCCCACTGATAAATTTGCAGTAGTTTTCTTCAAGGTATTACAGAGACTGTACATTTGCTCCTCATTTAGTGGATAACTCTTCATCTCTGTGTTTTTGCACAGTATGTTTTACTTTGTTCCAAGAGCAACATGATACTGAATGGCTGTTCTGTAAAAGCTAGATAGTCCAGGAAAAAACCAAAATATTTAGTAGACTTGACCCTCGGTATCGTGAATTGCCCCCTCTGAACCGACCAAAGCGCCCTGCTGGGGAAGTGTCTTTGTGCCCATCTCTGGAGGCACAGGTTGCCCGGGGAGGTTGTGGAGTCTCCTTCTCTGGAGATATTCAAGACCCGCCTGGATGAGGTCCTGTGCAGCCTGCGATAGGTGACCCTGCTTCGGCACGGGGGTTGGACTAGATGACCCACAGAGGTCCCTTCCAACCCCGAATATTCCGTGATTCTGTGATTCTGTGGGTGGAGCTCCGTACTCAACCTGAGCAAAGTGAAAGTGTACTTCCAACCTGTGGCAAAATTCCTGTACAGATATTCTCCACATACAACTAGTAGTTCTTCTCTCGTTTATTTGAAGGGTCTTATGCTGTAAATAATCCCATCTAAGCTTACTGATAATATTAATGTTAACAACTAATACTGCCACTTTGTATTATATATAACTCTGCAGATGCACATTCATTTTTGAGGAAGCAATTTTGCAATTTTTGATTAGGGAAGGCTTCCTACTACCTCTGAGTTTTTCCTATATGAAGAGTTTAGGGCATGAGTTTTCATTTATAAACAGGTATTTTTTAAAAGAGTAGAACTTTCCCCTTGACAGTACTGCCAGATCTTTCTCTGTGCTCCTTTGTTGTCTCCTGGAGACAAATTATTGTATAGGCTGCATCTAAACCTCTGTCCTCCAAAACCTGGAAGATATGACTCAATCATACTTCTGATGGCGCAAAACTTTTGTCAGAGGTAACTCCTTAGATATGAATTAATTTCAACTCCATATATTTTGTAGGTCTGATTCATAATTTCTTAAGTACTTGGGGCTAGCTTTGTTGTGTGGCTTTAATTTCTTTTAGATATAATGCCACGATGCAAGCACAATTTTTGCGTAAATATAAGAACCTACTGCTTGTTCCTGACAGTATCCAGTGCATGCTTCGTGCTGCTGCCTTGGAGCCAGCAGCGCACACTGCGTAGAGGACTGAGGCTTGAATAATACATTTCAAAAGATGTCAAAACTGGCAATGGCATTTATCATGAACTTCATGTTTCTCAATTTTTCCGCTATGAAACAGAGATTATTCCCAGTCAATGCCGAACCTACCTCTTGTGAAAGTCAGGTTGTGCCCCTTAGGGACAGTGACAAATCCATGGGGAAGCTTTGTGCACTTGCACGGATGTTTGAAAAGGGCGAGGAGAGGATTGTGTGTGCATCAAACTGGTCAAGGCTGGCATATATAAGGGCACAACTGATTTGAATAATAATATAAAGAATGATAACGATAGTTTTCAAAACAAGGACAAAACCCCAGGGGCTGAAACAGCTGATATTCTTCAGTTACAATAGGTTGCAGCGTATTGTACTCCAACCTACTTTTTTTTTTGCTGTGGCTTCTGCATTCCTCCCTCTTTTAATCTATTCAAAATCCAGCTGTCACAAGCACCCCGTTGCTTTTGCTGCTTCACACATTTCATTGAATCACACTTTTGTTGTGCTGCCCAAGTGGGAAGTGAAGGAGAGAGTGGGAGAGAAACATCAGAACAGGGGTGTCAAGTAGTGGAAGATGGAGCATTCAGGAATAGCTCTTAAAGGTATTTAATTAAAAGGAAAAGAAAAGCTTTCAGTCATTGAACTGGGCAATGTAATTACTTGTAGGGTCTTAGAATCACAGCTGGCTTTTCTCTCCTGTTTTTCCTATTATCTGCCACAGCTATTTGTAGCATTTTATTTCTGATTACATTCTTAGGAGAGTGATACGTGCTTGTATGTTTGGGTGGGTACTGCTGTCCTGGAGCCTTGTTTATGATTAGGCATTTCAACTTGTGCTGTAAACCAAATTCAGTAAGTGACAATGAAAAAAGAAAAGACTAGATGATCAAAGTATTATGGTGAAAAGCACAGTTACTGCCGATTTGGCATTTCACTCATCCTTGTAACCACTTACATCGCAGTCCATTTCACTTTTAGCATAGCTGAGACCATCAGTGCTTTTTTGATTCTGTTGCAAGATGATCAAAATGTTAGTCTCTGCTTTTTTTCTGTCACTTTTATTTCCTAAAGCTGGCCAATAATAATTAGAAGTGACAAATGTAGGGTTTTTTTTTGCTCTATTGCCAGTGACTTGCAGCTTTGTCACAGAATGGGAGACGCAATTGCTGAAAATTAAGGGAAGTCACTTTTCACAGTACCCAACACCCATCATATACTTATTTCAAACCCTCTGCCTTTCCTTCCATTAAGCACCAAAGGAAACCAAAAGAAGAGCCATACAGAAGGTTTTATCCCTTTAAATGTTGTATTTCTAAATTTTAAGAACACGGTACCCACTGACACTTTGGTTATAGCTGCACCTCTGTAGCAACAACACTTCAACTGCACTTTGCAGTTGTATGTGAACGTGCCTTATTATTTTAAGTCACACTGTTCTAATTGTCACATCTGTTAACTGCTTTGTGCCTGTAAAAGGCATAAGACTGCAAGGATCTCGGAACTTAAATAGTGAAAGAAGAGGTGTGACCAGTCCATAATGGGATAAGTGGGTGGAAAGCGGAGGCTGCAGGTTATGGGAGAGGGAATTAAAAGGGAGTTCACATTGTCCATGTGCATGTGTGTGTGCATGGTGTCCTAAAAAAATGACAAAATCCAGTCCAAAAAGAAAACCAGCTAATTAACAAGTATTGCAGAAAGCTTTAGAAACAACAACAGGATTTTCTGTTCTGTAGCAAATACATGATCAAGCCTCTCATAAACCTGTCTAATCATAACTTTCTTCACTCTTTTGTAACTTCGTCTTTTGTTTTGTGTCCTGTCTTGTTTTTCAGACCACAGGAATGGTCTGCAGCTTGCACTTGGTTTTACATGTGTTTGAGGATAGAATGGGATTTCACTTGGGAGGTGACTTGGCAAAATTTTTTGAATCATTTGCCAGTAATAACTGTACTCATAGCTTGTTTGTTTTTCTAATGAAAGTATGTAGTGCATTAGATGGGCATTTTTAAGGCCTAATTTGAGGAAACGTGTAGCTAAAGGCACATAAATAAGTAAGTACTGACTATATGTTTTCGTATTTGAGAATAAATTGTTTATTCCACAGTCCACTGAGGTGCAGTTTATCTTTTTTTCCTTTTTTTAAGTCTCTGTCTCTCTGTTTGATTTCCTTGTACATGGACTAAAGGATTATTTGTCTGAATGCATGATTATTCCTCTCTCATTGCTGTAAATACAACAGCAGTTTGCCTAATATGTGCTGTATTCAGCGGATTCCAATGCAGTTGTTCCTCTTTACCTCACATTAGGGAAATTGCGGAATATATTACAACTTCAAGGACACATTTTCAGAGTGAATGTAGACCTCTCAGTGTGAAATGCTAAGGGCCACAATTTCTTTCATGCAGTTTTTCTTCTTAGGAGCTTTAAAGCAAAATTTGGATCCAAATATTGTCAGGTTCCCTCCTTAGATTTCTATAGTAAAATTTTCCAACACAGTTTCTAGAAGAGGAGTCCTACATATTTTTTTAAGTCATGATTACATCTGATGTGTTTTGGTATAGATATGTTTTTTTATTTTTTTTTGTTATTTGCATTGCAGCCTTCATATTTCAAAACATTTCAAATTATATAGCCTGTTAAAACCAAGCAAATTACCTGACCCAATGTTGTTAGCATATGTTCTTTTACCAGAGGGCATTTAATATCAAAGGTGAGGAGTGGCAAATGCAGCTAAATTAGAGAATTTACAAGACAAAGGAAAAGTAGAATAGTAGGCAATATTTGTTATGCTCACATATTTTGAAACAGAAGACGGACCATGACACAGACTAACTGCAATAGCTGTGATAAATTCGAAAAAGAAAGCCTGGAAAAAGCTGTTCGTTAGAAACTTTAAGGTCAGTATTATATAAGGACAGTCATTCCTTGAAAAGCATTCCAGTCTGTCAAAATTAGCAGTTTCATCACTGGAAATCTTTTTTTTTTTTTTTTTTCCTGCAGGCTATAGAGCAAAGTTAACCATTTGGCCACCTCCTACTCATGTTTTGGGACTGAGACCTGTGATTTCAGTGGTGCAGCTTTTATGGCTTTAGGGAGTCTTCAACAGTGGAAGTGCAAACAACTTTGGAAGAAGTGGAAGAGAGATAAGAAACCCCACCCCAAGCGGGCTAGCTGATTTTTGCATTAAATCTGCGTAACACAGTGATGGTGAAATTGGGTAAGAAAATCAAAAACATCAGAACGAACCATGAAGCATTACCTGCGCCTGGCAGTAAGACTTGCTTCATCTTAACAGGCATGTCTGAAGGAAAACAATATCAATTAGTTTGAAGGAAAAAGTAGGGAAATAAAATCTAATGGATATTTAATAATAATGCTTTAAAAATGGTTATGACAAATATTCTATATTTTTGTAGTGCTTACAGGATGATCTTCACTCTGTCCTTTTTGTCACTCAAATGCTACAGACTTTGAGGGAGAAGTCATGTTTTCTTTGTTTCTACAGCATCTGGTACAGTTATACCTTACTCTGAATTGTAACCATGGGGAATACTACAACACAAAGACATATTTATAATTACATTTTAAATGAATAAGCAGCATTCAGCACCAAATAAAAGCAGATTCTGTTATATCCCCTAGACTGTATTTATCTCAGTAGTCAAATATAGTTTGCTGGTGACCAGATGTACTGATATGCATCTTTAAAGAATGTTTTTGGGTGAATGCATGATGGAAATAAATAAAAAGTCATCTAGCTCCTCAGTGGGATTGCATGAAAATCCATTGAGACAAGTTAGTGTGAACAATTGTCACAGAAGCAGACAAGGCTCTTCATTTCGCACGTTCTTAAGTGGCTTAGCGTTTCTGGCACAACTTTGTTTTGGGCTCAGCCTCAGTAATACGCACAGGTCTCTGCATTTGCTTAAAAAGCCCCATGTTGTATTACTGAAACAACAGATGAAAGTCTCACTGATAATAGCTTTATTCAACCTTGCTGAAAATGTTAAGTCTAGTAACAATAAAGGCTTAACTGTTCCACATGCCGGCCAACTGGCCTTTGCATATTACAGCAAACAATTGCAAGCATTTAGCATTTCAGTCCATATAAAACAGAACTACTTGGGAATGCAGGATATGAATACGTGCCTCTGAGGCATCCACACTGCGGAATGGCAGAATACACATTGTTGTAATCAATATTGATAACTCATCTTTGGAAAACTACATGTTATATACATTTCAGTTTTGCTTTCACGCATTCAGATGAAACTGAAGAGATTGTTTCACATTTTCTGAAACTCCAGGAACTCTTAGACAGAATTTAGGCTTGCTTGTTTTGCACTGACCCAGCAGAGTAAGGAAGGTACGAGACACTCTGCAACTCACACAACCCACCTGGAACTGGAATCGGGAGTGATTTCCAGCTGCTGCTCCCTGCAAGCCCTGTTAGGTGCAGCCTGCACCAATGGAGCTGGAGCCAGCTGGGTTTGCTTGCCCCAGCTGTACCAGCTGGTTTAATGGAGAGCATCGTCTTGCCTATCGAGTGTTGCCTTATGCAGCTCTTCTGGAAAGCAAAGACATTGGTAAATGAGGAATGGATTTCTAGCAAATGGTAATGTAAATAGTGTAGAGGTTGTTTATGCGCAAGTGTAGTCATTTTGGGTCCTTGACCTGCTCGTGCTTGTAAATTCTACATTTAAGAGCTGGTGTAAAATAAATCAGAGAGAGAAGAAGGAGAAAAGTAGTGCTTTATCTGTTTGAATTTCATCTTCGTGATTTTTTTTTTCTGAGTTTGAATCACTAGTTAGACTTAAAATTATTCATCTTCATAATTCTTAGTATGACAGCGGATTTTTTTTGTTGTATTTAGTTGCTTGATTTTATGTTTTATATATCATTGCATGGTACTTGTATTTTTATTTTCCAAAAGTTTCTTAATCTGATAGGGACAAATTTATTTTCACTCTTAAGCTATGTTCTTTATGAAAAAATAGTTTCCACTCAGCCTCAGCTGTTCATGACTTTGGTTTAAATACTTGGAGATACTTATAGAATCACAGAATCACAGAATCACAGAATCACAGAATGTTAGGGGTTGGAAGGGACCTCTGTGGGTCATCTAGTCCAACCCCCCTGCCAAAGCAGGGTCACCTACAGCAGGCCGCAGGGGACCTTGTCCAGGCGGGTCTTGAATATCTCCAGAGAAGGAAACTCCACCACCTCCCTGGGCAGCCATGTACATATAATACAGTGTTTTAATTTTAGGTCTCAGATATACCTTTCTCCTCCTCTCTGCTTTAAAACTTTTTTTATCTTTCCAGTCCCTTTCTCCGACCCTTCTTCCCTTAGACCACAAGCATATGAACTTCTGTGTTCAGGTCACTTCTATTAAACTCTTACTTTTTGTACAAGAATTTTTCCCTCTCTTTCGTGCTAATGCCTTTCCTGTATTTGCTTTTATTCATCATGATTTATCTAATATACAGTTTAGAAATACTTCAACTCAGAAAAAACTTCATCACATTGGGAAATTCTCTTTTTATCTTAGCAGAATATAACTGTGCACATCGTTTCAACTACAATCAAAAAACCTACAGGACGCTCTTCATTTGTGCTTAGACTCTTCATGGAAAGTTGAAGATCAATCCTTGGAGATCCACCAGCCAAAATTTTGCCTTTTCTACTGTGGCATTACTGATGGCAGCAATGGGTTATGGCGCTCAATATGAAACGACGACAGAATGGTCTTATCACAGGTGTTGGCAGATAATGACAGAGCTTTGTGAATGAGAGATCACCATAGCTTTTAATACAGGAAAAGCAACGTATTTCCATAATCTTCCTCTCAGAAACTGCTGAGCTATAGTCTGTGCATCTTGTTCTGGCATTCACTTACAAAATCTACTGACTTCGTCATTTCTTGGCATCGCTTACAGGCTGAGGCCCTGCGGCTTTGGCTGTCTATTATTTCCACAGTGCCTGATACCAGCCCCCTGGAAGTCAGAGCACTGTGCTCGTAGTACTCCTGATATTCTCAGACTAGCAATTCTGAAGTTGTTTTAACAAGCTTCGGTTTTGATACGAGGATAACGTTATGCCAGCAAGTAGCTTGCATGGCTGCCTTTAGAATAATTTTTGAATGTGTGCTAACAATCTGTTTCTGGAATGTGGCTCTTTTTTCTCCAAGTTGTACGAATTCTCTGTTGCATGTTTAGGGAACTAGTTTAGAGTCTTTGGAGCTTTTTATTTAAAACAAATAATTTTATTTTTGCTTTGAGAAAACCAAGAGGGCTCCTGTTACTAGCTTGTGTTGCATTTCTGATTAAAAGCTTTCCATTGTGTGAGAGAAAAAAGTATTGCAGATGCCCAGGCTAGATTCATCTAATCTCCTAGGAAAAACCGCTCCATAGCTGTATCCCGAAGAGAAAGAATGCTTTGCTGAGGCTGGGATCACATGCTCTGTGCTGCCAGTGTCCTAATCCAAGGCAAACTGAAATGTTTCAAAGCATCCATGAAAGACATCACAGTGCTTGGGGCGATGAGGCGTCCAGCCAATACCTCTAGAATCACTTTTTCAATGGCACCCTCTTTGTGTTAGAATAAAAGCATTTCCACTTTTAGAGGGATATGGCAATATTTTCAGAGGTGACCTTGTTGGCCACTTTATTTTTGAAAAATGAGCTGCAGACAAATGTTAAGTCCACCAACAGTATTCCCTTAAATGCCACCTATTTGTAATGTTTGGGACACATCCTGAACAGCTCAGCTGCCTTGTCACATCCAATGATTGGAAGGCATTTTGACACCATTTAGCCTCTGACCTTAAATTTCACTCTCAATAAGCAGAAACCAAAACATAGCCCACAGAACACTGAGAAAATAGAAACTGCGACTGTGTCATTCCAAAACGAATCCCTATCGCTACCGATGAGACATTTCCCCGCTTTCACACAATAGATGCTTTTATTTATTACTATTGAGACTGGCACCAAACCGAACAACCTCTCTTTGTATACAGATACTTCTTTTAATTTGTTAGTGTGTTGATCCTTTAAAAATTGCTAATTAGCTGAGCTGTTATTAATGTGACTCAGATAACTCGAAAAATCTCATAGTCTCATGATCACAGGGCTTTTCAATTGACTGGTCCACAAGTACCACTCATTCACCTCGTAAGTAAAGTGGTGTTTAGCCCAGACAGAAAAAAAGTAAAGTAATGCACACTGTTCAAACTGACGACAAAAGGAGTGTTCTCAGTTTTGGATTTTAATACTTCCTATACTTCCTGATTAAAGGCTCAGTTAGTTTCTTTAGCAAAAAAATGCACTCATTGCAAAATTAGTAGATAATTTTTTTTCATTTCCAAGTTTCTCGGGACATAATGAAGCATCTTACCTGCAATGGAGGTCCTACTACAGACCACACATCCTTGTCTGTGTTTTGTGTACTGTTTATTACACAAGTAAGTCCTTCAACTCCCTGGTTTCGGTCAGCATACCTTTGTTTTCATCGTGTAGTCATTGTTATTAAACCTCAGTTCACATTACATATTGTCTGTAGTAATTTACAAATAAATAGTAGCATACTTTGCTCCAACTACTACTCCTCTATGTGTTAAATCTCTGTTTTCTTTTTGGAGGCTTATGCTAAAAACCTGCTGTCATTCTTTCTCCTTTTCCTTCCCTCTCCCTCCTGTGGAGAAACAAACCAAACCATTGACCCTACTCCAGTTACTAACCGGGCAGCTGGGGAGCAGGGAGTTGTAAGGAGTCTTTTTTGCCCGTAAATCGATTTGTTGTTTCGTACAAGTCAGCTGAGTTCAGCTTAAATTATGAGATCTGCAGTTGGTAGTAACTGGTGTTTAGCAAACACTTTTTTTCTTTGAATCCAGACCTTCTTTTGATAGAAACAGTTGGAATCTGGTTGTTTTCTGGAAACGCCATCTGCTGAGAAGAGCTATCAAATTAGAACAGAGAGAAATGGGAAAAATATAACATGCCAGTGCAGCTTAGGGGTAAATTATAGCTTTGTAACAAAACTGACTACCACTAGGATACAACTTAAGCTGTTTAATTCAGTCAGATGACAAGTGTACATGATACAAAGTATGTGCTTAAGGTGATAAAGTGACCATGGCTAGACAGATCATGTAAATGATATTGCCAAAACTTAATTTATTTGTGTAAAACGGAGGGATGTTATAAAAACTGTGTCCATATCAGATTTGCTGGCCTAAGCAACTGCATTTTTTTAAGGACTCTCGGTCTTCTCAGCCTTATCAGCCTCTGAGTCTTACTTTTTACTATGCTTGCAAAACATGTCCTTATTGAGGTCACTACAACATTACTTTACTGATTCTCAGTTTAAATGCTTTGTCAAATACCTGGAAAACAGAAAGCATGCATATGACATAAGGCATCTGCTGTCACCGTAGCAAAATAAAACAGTATATCCAGATAGGCAGGTGGAAACTCATGTGTGTTTGCTCTGCTCTCGTCCATGGTGGCCAGATTCTAATTCTGCTCTGGTCTGAAAGCAGGACAGCTGTAGAAGTGAAATACTGTGCCTAAGCGCTGCTTTCCAGAAGACATTATTAACAGAAGCACAACTCTTCCTTTAATGAAACAGTTACATGCAGCTAGGTAGGAACAAGGTAACAATGAACTGTGTGTACCCGTCAGCGGAGCCTAATCATAAGTTATATTTTAAACAAGAAATATAATCTAATAGGTGGATGCGTCACTGCACAGTCTGCTCATGGTCAGAAAGAGGAATGAGATGGCAGCTGAGTTAATGTCAATACCTAAATCTGCTGTTGGTACAAATGTTTTCAGATTTTAGTCTACAAGTCTTATTTGTGTAAGACTCCTGTTCATACAAACAGATTCATCAAAATTAAGGTAGCAACAGGTGTCACTTAGAGGTCTTTTCTGCAAGTATTACTAATAATTCATTTTAGAACAGAAAATTATGAATTTTGAGGTCGGGGCCATATTCCACTGCAGGGCATTTTTTCACTGTATTGCTGTAGGTTTCCACTGCAAATCTCAGAACTGGTTTAATGTTCCTTTCATCAGGTGCCACGTTATGGCATGACCATTTGAACAGACACTACTTACAAAAAAGCAAAAACCTGCTTCTGATTTTTTGGTAAAACCCAGAGTGAATTCATTATTGTGGTTAGGTTACCTAAGAGAGAGAAGCACAGTTGTCTTATTACAGATATGCATTTCATTGACCAAAGAGAAATTCTTTTGCACATTAACTGCTTTAATGCGTGTCAGTCAAGAAGGAGCTTGTGTGTAAACAGTTTTTAGCTAATGAAGGAGAGCTAAATCATGTCATGTTGTCTCGCCTGAATCAATTAGATTGTATGTCACAGTTTAAACAGATAAATGATCATAAAAATAAATGTTACACAATAAAAAAAATTACATTGGCAGAACTATTAAGATTTTAATTTTATCTATTTAAATATTAAATTACAAGACTGTTCAACTTGTGAATGTTCAGCATTAAGAACATAAATTTGAAATACAAAAAAGTGAAAATACTGATATTTTGAGAGCTTTTTTTAAGAGCACCTATAGTGAATTCTTTGTTAAAAATTGTCTGAATTTGAATAAAAAATTTACCAAAAAAGTTTTGTTTTAAATTGACATCGTAAATTTGCAACCAGACTTTCCATTAGTATAATAAGCTGATATGATTCCTGAATTCCAGAAGTCATTTTGAATGCAAGATTCTGGAATTTTAATACAGCAATTTTTAAGCTTAGTTGCTAAGTGGATATATTTCAGATTACAAATGAACTCAGCTGACACTTCGCTCTTGAGAAGGAAAGATGCCACCCGAGTAATTCGTTAATATGATTACACAAACAGAGAATGGAAAACATAAGCAGAAAATCCAACTGGAATTCTTAAAAAAAAAAAAAAAGTTTTGATTTTTCCAGAAGCCGTATCTGCTCCCCACAGACTGGCCAATGAATTGGCTAAATATATTTTTTTCAAACCTCCAGAAAATGGCTCTGGCTGTTCTTTATTCTTAAAGGTGGTGCAATAAAATCATGACTTCTACCCGTCTGATTTGATGCTGGATTCCGTAGGCCAGCCAAGGTTCTTCTGAAGCCTGTGGTAGTCTTGTCCAGCACAGGTTACCTGGGGACACCAGTAAGGGCTACCTAGGGACACCTAAATGGAAACTAAATCCATAGAAGTTTAAAGCAGGAGTCTTCCTTTAGCAAAGATTTTTTGATGCATTTCCATGGCAATATAGATTTTTTTTTTTGGTGATTGAACTTTCTAGAGTTTGGGGAAGCACAAAATATTTGAAGATACGAGATTTCTTGAGTTTCTTTGGAAGTCTCAGAAACGTACACCATGAAAGTCATTCAATATTAAAAAGGGAAGAGATTAGGATGGAATTTTCAGAGGCACCTAAAGGACTTTTCTTTTGCTCTGAGCCCTCTATTTGTTTAGACATGTCTGAGAACAGTGCATGTAGACTATGGTTTTTTATGTGCTTTGCTGTGGCATCGTGTAGTTTTGAGAGTGATGTGTAAATGACCTATGGATACATATAATCATGTAATATACCATTCAACAACAGTCTTATTGAAGCAATTTTCTAATTACCTAAACCTGAAGTTCACATAAGATATATAAGCAGAGAAATAGGCCACAAAGCAAGAAATAGAAGCGTTATTTTAGGAAATTAGACATTTTTCTGTAACGCGCTAGTATCTTTAGCAATTGTTGACCCTCTTGAGAAAAAGCTGAGCGGTTTATATCAGCCCATGGGTGCAGTTACCCAAGTACTCTGTGGGGATGTGTGACTTACTAAGAAGCACAAAAAGAATGACTGTGCATGCAGGAAGGTTTCAGCAGGCCCTCTTTTGATGATTATCCATGCCCCGGAGGAATAAAACTCAGGCTCAGTAGTCATAGAGGCTGCTGAGTCTTCATAAGGCAAGACTGTGGTTAAAGTTCATAGTTCTATATTAACAACAATACTTAAAAAAATTCAAATCCACAAAGTTGAGGTTTTGAGGGACTCTCAGTATATGGTTTTAGAGTGATATAGGCATTGCAGATGATTGTAGGTGGTGTGAAAATTGGAGAGGTATAAGAAGAGGAATTAGACATGTGACAGGCTGAGGTATTCTGTAAGTTTTTTATGTGGGGGTAATTTCACCAGAGAAGTGTATACTTTGAAAAGTAAATGGGGTGCTACAGAGTTATCAAGCATGGGTATGGTAGAGTGCATAAAAATTTTGAAATATAAATGAGAAATGAAAATGAGCTTCTAGCAGTTCAAAGCAATATGTGAGAAGGAACAAGATCAAAGACAAGGGTTACTGTACCTGAAACAGAAAAGAAACCCCTACAGGGCAGTTGAAGGGAATTATTTTACGGAGGAAAACTAATGCAGAAAATGTTGTGATCATATTGTGTTCTCACTGATCAGTTCGGTGCCTTTGACAGGACATGCCCACTCCATGCTGCTCAGACAGTGTTGGGGAGCTCAGGACTGATGTCTCAAATACCCTGAGGAAGAGTGCAAAATACTCTTTCAAATACAACAGGTAATGCACATCTCAAACCTTTTGTTTTGAGCTCTGTGCCTTTATGGAGTGGAGTACTGAAACAGGCATTCTTGATCCTTTCGACTAATCCTCTTTTTATAACACTGACAATGCTGTGAAATTGCTTCTGTCCTCCCTGTTGAGTACAAGCTGCACCTGGGTAGAAGGTGATACTCGGTACAGATATGCGGTTATGGTGGAGTTCAGATGTCTGGTTGTTATGACTGTCCTTTAAAGAAGGTTGAAGAATGAATGTATGAATAAAAATCTGATGGGTCCAAGTTCGATGAAAACATGTGCGAAGATCACCCCACGCATCTCTTTAAATAGGCATCTTATTCAAGGAAATAGATCCTTGGGGAACAGGTCTCTGTTACTCCTTAAAAGCAATGCAGTAGACAGTGAAAGAAGTTTGATGAGATAGTGTTTGCTTTGCCTTTTTGCTTTGCCTTTAGTAGATCAGGCATTTAATAAACTAAACTAACCTGGATATATGAAATAGTTATCAGGTCTAGAACCAGCTATATGCTGGAGCTTCAGCTTAAAATTTAACATTTTATTAAGTAAATTATGTGAAAACAGTGGTTAAAAATAAGCTTTCTTAAATTCTGTTTCTGATGCATAATTAGTAAAGCTTATTTCTATTTCTCTTTGCTGCATGGTCTTGGAAGGAGGTTACAATGCTGCCACAGAAATCATCTTCCTCTCTAGCTGATCAGGCCATGTGTCATTACCGTCCATCTCCTTCACCAGGTCCTTCTCAATTACATCATGTTTCTAAGAGTCAACAGTTTTTTTGTTTTTATGGACATCTAGTCAACATATTTGCTTGTCTCTCATTTCCTCCTTTTTCCCTTCCCCTGCTGTATACGTATTCAAACACTCCTGACAGGCTGCCTCTCTTGGCAGCCTTATTTTGCTTATGTCCTTTTGCACTCTGTGCTTGTATTCTCCTCTGTATTTGTTTGGCAAATGATCTCCCCCTCTTGTTACAGCTGAGTTTTCTCTTCCGTTTCTCCTCAAAAAGACACTCCTGACAGATGTCAGCCTTTAAAAAAAATGAAAAGAAACCTGGAAGAAAAAGTACCTTACATCCTCTATGTTTGGTTAAGCATGGTATTCAGTTTAATTCAATGTTGTAATGAGTTTCCCCCAGATAATTCCAATTCAATTAATGAATTTATTTGACATTTAGTGTCATTGGTTGAACACATCTCTCTGTTCTCACCTTACTCTGGTTCTGAATTTAATTTTTTAATTCAGGTGTTTGTGTACTTCTTTTGAAACCAGAAGTTCCCACACCCTTGCCCCTTTACTGCCCACACATGCTTTTTTGTCTGGATTACAGCTCTGCTGGTTGAAGTACTGTTTGGAGTGCCCTCTGCTTCTCTCTCTGAGCCATCAGTCTAAAAAAACAGCGCCTAGTTTATTTTAGCTTTATGCATCACATACGGAAAGACATAAAATAAAATATCACTGTGTCACATGAAGAATAATGGTGGTGGTGCTGTTGTTATGACAGCCTAAAGACATAATCAAGACAGATTTTTTTCGTGGCAGCAATATCTTTTATTAGATCAGCTTGTATCAGTGGTAAAATTAGACAAGTTTTTGGGCATATGAGTTCTTCTTCAGGTCTGAAATAGAAGCATCAGACTTCAAAGCTAAGCACAAGTTGAGAGTATCATCTTATTACATTCGTTGTGTCTCAGACCATCTCAGAGAGAAATTATCTGATGTTTTTGAAGGCAAGAGGGTGTTGGAGTAAAGAACAGATGGAGGGGTCTGAGAAAGAGAGCCATTAGGGTGGTGGTGGGAGATTTTAATCTCACAAAAGCACTGTCTGTGAGTTCATGGGTTTTGGTATCTAGCAGATTTGTGGAAACACCAAGTTTTGCTTCGGAAAATGTAGGATTCCTTGAGGCTAGACATTCAAACTAAGACATTTGAAAATGCAGTGATTATTTTCCAAGAAATGTTCCCTTCCTGAGAACTGGGTGCTTCTGTCCTTTACAGCTGGCATATGCTCGTTCGTTCTGGTGCATAGCAGTCGCCTGGTTTCACCTGCATAGCTACCCTAAGAGCACTTGATGAAATGTGTTATGTCCCCAGAATTACAGCAATAGGAGTTGATCGTTCAGTTTTAAGGGGTATTTATTGTGCTGGTAGGTGAGAGATGTTGGTTACACGTTGTACTTGGGAACAGCCTAAATATATTTAGTTTGTTTTGGCCACAGGCAGCTTTCTTCTCATAACGGGTTTAGTGAGGTTGGGGCCTGCGTAATTAGGGTGGTTCTGGAGAGCACTATTTCAAAATAGAATTGTCTTTTAATAAATCTTTCAATGATTGTGTGAGTGTGGGTTCCAGTACATGAAATTACAAGTGAGAAGGATGTGTAAGAGCTTGATGATATTCTGCTACCACCACACTATTTCAACATTGTACATACCCAACAGTTTGTCTTGCTTTTCTACTCATGGCAGTCAGTCTGATAAAATATATTATTAATACGTACAAACAAAAAGAATATGCCCTTTCCTTTTAAAAAACAGATCCTAACGGCAAGAAAAGAGCATAAATGATGCTAACATTAGCTTTTGTACAGTCTGTGTCACTATGCGTTGAATATGTTGATTGCACTGTAGTTAAATGACATTTATGCAACCGATTGAATCACTCTGTGGGGGAGGATTTGCTGATAGTGTTGCATTTAACCTACTCCCTAAATCCTTTTGTTTAGTTAGGAGCCCAACATGATGATCAGTATATGATCATTGTTAACTTTTGTCAACTGCGTCCACGTCTTGGCCTTTTTCACTTCTGCTACTGATGGTCATTCCTGGTGGCTACTGGCAATGCTGAAATACAATGCCTATATCGCTTAACAGCCCACACTGTCCTGTTCACTGTAGGGAATCCAATCTGTGTCTACATCACCAGACAACTGTATATGGTACTTTGGCCTTCTCTAAGAAATGCCTCCTCTATTTGAGTAATGATTTACAATCCAGTTCGATTTCTCATAAAGCTGTCCCATGATATCTTCGCTTTCAGCCAAAAATTGTCCTCAAATCTTTGTTCCCTGAATCTCCAGAAGTATATTCTATCCCTACATGACCAAGTTCTCCACAAGAAAGACATCTTTAGAGTTTCATCGAGTACGGAGTACAGGTGTGTAGCTTGCCTTTGTGATGCTTGTAACATCAGTATTAAACTGATTAATATTAACAATATTGTTTAGTATTAAACCTTGGAAGTTTTACTGAAGTGGTGCTATGAGCATCTGTAGTTCTTCAGGTTGGGGGATGATGGAGCTTTGTAGGAGAACTCCCACAAAACTGTCATATTCCTTAGTGGAACACAAGACAAAAGAGCTAGTAGTTATTTTGCAAATGGCAGTGGAACTGGTCTCACTGTGTCACATTTGAAAGAAGGATCTTGGCAGCCTCTGGTTACTGATCCCAGGAACTTTCAGTTTGGGGCTAAATTTGGGCAGCACTTTTTCTGAGGGTTGGTTGTTTAAAAACTTGAGAGTGGTAAGGAGGGATGAAGTCTGGATAGACCAAGGATTTTTTGGAAGATAAAGGTATAAATTCTCCAAGGGGAAATAAAATAATAATAATAAAAATGTAGCATGGGGAGCTGCAGCAGTTCTTAATCTCTAGTGCTTCCTGACCTTGAAGTTGTGTAATTCTACTGAACTCAGTCACATCCAAAGCAATTCATACTGTGGAACTTTCATATCTCCAGCTGGGACAACACGTATCCAAAATGTCTTTCCTTTTTTTCTATCCTACAGCAACATGAGAAACATGGAAAAGTCTGAGGTATTTAACAATGGTATTGTAGTGTGCTGGTGTTCTCAGCATTTAGGGAATACTTGTTTAAGAAAAAAGCTCTCGTGACTTGTACTTTATAGTCTGATTTTGAAATACTGAGCAGAAATGTGTTTTTTTTTTTTTAAATTATGTCTTCTTTCATGGCAAACTTCCCACAGTATTTTATAATTTTCCATCTGGCTCTACTAGACTCTTTCCATTCTTTCCAAGTGGAGACATACGTTGCAGAAAGCCATTTGTAAAGCAAATGATGTGTCTTTAATACAGCATATAACATGAGATCAATTCTTAGTGCTCTTTGGAAGACAAAGTCTCTGGAAACAAACGGTGTCCAAGCTTATAGCTGCATAGGCTTTTCCAGGGTGACACCCTTGAGGGTCTTCTCCTTCCCCTCAGGCAGGACATTGAGCTCAGGACCTGGGCTCATGCTGTGGGGAACTGCGCAGACATTGGCCAGATCCCATCTTTGATAGGTATCCCAGATGATGTGGAATTTCCCGTATTATGTAGTTACATCCCATGCAGGACACACTCCTCAACACACCTGCCCAGCACGCTCAGGAGGATGCGGTCAGAACGATTTCGCTGCCCGGGACATGCAACTGCCCTATGTGGTTTGTCCATCCCAAACTGCACCAGCCCTCAGTCACCACCGTGCCCAAAAGCTGTGACATGGCCCTACCCAGGGCAACGTGGGGCTGTTTCTGCCGAGGGTTTGGCTGAGGGTGGAGGAATGGCTTCCCCTGCAAGCCGTGGCGTGCAGTAGTTGCTGGCCCCAGAGGCCCGCTGCGCTGGTGAGGCTTTGTCTTGCACTGCTATAATGAAATGGCCGGTACGGTTACATCAGCCAGGAGCTCAGCCTCTTTGACAGCCCTGGGTTGATTGATGCAGCTGTACTGGTGTTTTTTATCTAGAGTGTACAGATAGAAAATACTTTGTAGGGAAAAGAAAGCAGAATATAGGCATTTTTAATGCTACCATACAGCTTTTAAAATTTAATTTTGTCCCTTAGGACTGTTGAAATATTACATAAAGAAATACAAGTATTTGACTGAAGAACCACTTAATCTTGTTCTTTTGCATATAATTTTTCTAATATATCATTTAGCTTAGTGACAAAGTACATATTCTACTCACTTAGGGCTTCCTCCCCACCCCCACCCGGACTGATATTTCTCTTTGGGCTCTGAAATCATGATTCAGAGTTTGTCTGGGTGATTGTACACTACCTGAGAGAAGTAAAAAAAAATGTTTAACTCTGGATGACCCATATAGGGTTATAAGGTATTCGGATTTATAATCTGTAAAAGAGCTTTTTTTCCATGTTTAGAAAATAATAGAAAACCTGTAGTTTTGTTGTTAGCTGAGAGTACTATACAATTCTTCTCCGGTAAAGCAACAGCTAAAAAGCTATTTACTCTAAAATTGCAATTTACACTAGTACTTTCCCTGTATTAAAAGGGAGAATTTATAATAATGTTTAATTAGCAAATGAGGTATTAGTCAGCAGTGTTTAAAGAGAGGTCATGCATTATAGCCATACAGTAATTAAAAAAGAAGGGAAGATTTATTCACTATTTTTTTTTTTTGTGTTTCCAGCTGTGGACTACACTTATTCAAATGTGAGTCAAATAAACTGCAAAACATCCTTGGTGGCAAGATAACAGGGTAAGGTTTTCACTACAGAAACAAATTTATCGAACATCCTTAGATCCGGTTTAAACTTTGTTCATGAAAGAATGGGGAGGAGATAGATGGTGTAAACTATGATGTACCATTTTTGTTTTAAGTAGGCACATTCAGTTTATTTAATGGGGATTCATCTATTTCAATCAGCATGAATCTTAGCTGTTGTATTTAGTATGCACAGCTCAGAAAAATCTCTTTAAAAGCATAAATCCCGAAGGGCACTGCAGAAACACAATACTGTGAAACGATTACCTGAAGAACATAAGTGTGTTTGGACGTTTAAAGACATAGAAAGCCAAGAAAAACTTATTTAATCAGTGTGCTTTAGGGGAAGCTAGTGACTCAGTGCTTGACTTCTAACAGTATTCATATACAGTCCTGTACACCTCCATGTGCAAGTCCTCCACTCTCCTTTTTTAATTGAGAAAGTCTGCATTGCCTGCACAGAACTGTGTTATTGCTAGATGCCCCAGTCACAGTTTTTTAGAAGGCTTTTATCACTTGTGTGTATACAGCTTAAAAGCTATTGCCACAAAAAGTCTTCTGGGTATTTACCCAGTCACCCTGTCTATGCTCACAAACTGCTCAGACTACTGTCAATGTTTGAATAAATAAAACTAATTTCTTTGACACCTTATTTTTCAAATACTAAGAAATTAACTTCTGTGTGTCTGACAAGTGGGAAATTCTTGCCTTCACATTACAACCCAGCAAAGAAAGTCAAACAGATCAGGTCTCTTGTCAAGGACGCATCAGAAGAGAGGGTGAGATAGCTGGGAAGAGTTATTTTCTGCTGCTAAGTCCCTGTGCTTTAACTCCAGGATCATACAAACGAACACAGACAGAAGCCTGACCTGAAAAAAGCAGATTTTTGGTTAAAATCACTAATGAGGATTTTAATTAGTTGAGTAAGCCAATGTCAATACAATCAGTAAACCAAGCTCCATGACCTAGCAGCCTACTTCTTTCTGAAGGAAACTGTACTGTAGGCTTGTGCATATCAGGCCTTTCCGAGCCATTTCTTACCGTTTATTGGCACAAGTCTGGCTCCATTAATTAGTATTTCAATTCATTTCAAATAACATGGGTCTTCTTAGGGAGTAGATCTGTTCTGAATGCTCTCAGCCGGACTAGGGCAGCCACCATTTCCTCCAAGGGCTGGTGCGGCCGTGTGGCTCACTCCTGGGGACCTGCCAGTCCAGTGTCTCCTTATCCCCTGGCAGCTGGGCTTTCCCCACCCTGCCCTCTCCAGGCTGCCATCGCTTGCCTTTCATCTGGTCCCAGCAGCTGCCCTCCCTGTGTTACAAAGGGAACTTCCCACTCGGTGCCCTTGGTTGTGGAAAATCCCCCTCCCCAGCACCGCTGAAAGTTTTCTGTTCCCGGGACCTGGCTGCCCCTTAGATGACAACAACTGAAATAAACTTACCAGCAGACCTCACGCCCCACTCTGATTTTTTTTCTTTTAGCACATTACCCATTGTACAAGGCGTGGCAGTGGCTATGCTATTACAGCTTTAAATTTATCTGTACGATCTAGACCTATTCTGTGATGCAACAGTGTCTCTCTATCCTTCTAAAGCAGCATAATCACCAGTAAAAAGAGTTTGCTCCATTGGGGTCGTTTGTTATTTCAAGCGATGGTGACAACAACAGTCTGGGATGCTTTCTAGCTGAAAGTTTGTGAATATGCAATAAAATAGGGAACTTTTGAACTTGCAAATAGCTTAGGATGACTGTGTGCATTATAAACAATAGCCTTGCAACAATCACCAGCGATCAATCACAAGTGCCATATGTTGTGCAAGCACTGAACAGGAGACTTCCATATCCCACAGAGCTGACAAACAAGACTGGGTGAAAGGGAAGGCTGAAATATGGTAGGAAACAGTATAGTGTGATAGCTGGCAATAATCAGGGCAGCAGCGAGGAGGAATTAGCAAACCAGGAAGGGAGTGGAAGGAAAAACAGGTAAAGAGGTTTCCTTGCAAGCTCCCTAGGAAGGGAGGAAAATAACTAGAGGGAAGAGGAAATGTGGAAGGGAGAAAATGGTGCTGCTTTGCTGGACTCTGCTGGATGAGTTGCAGAAAGTGCCTGTTATGGCTGCACCGAGAAAGCTATACTAGCCTGGGCAAACACTACATAAAATGACCATAGTGCAGGGCAGGTGCTGGTACCAAGAACTATTTCAGCATTAGGATTAACTGCCTTTCTCAACAGCAGTATGCAGGACTAGCCCCAGTATGAATCGAGCCTGCACAGGATGAAGTAGAGAGTCCTACTGCTAGAAACGGCGTGTTGGTGAGGGCTGCAGGAGGCCTTTGCAACTCTCCGTTCCACTGGGAAGCCTGCACTTTGTGAGAGTGAACACAGACACAAATATAAAATACAGACATATTCTCAGGAATGAGAATACAGAGCCAAATTGTCAGGCTAGGTCTGATACAGAAAAAAGTTTGGAATTAAGTCAGAGCAAAATGTCCACTGACTATTGACTTAGCTCAATAGAGTACTATAGGTACAGACAGTAAGTCAATAACCTTTTCAAACCTTTAAGACGATTTCTAGGTGCTGTTGGGAATGAAATGTTAAGTGCACAAGAGACAGTACAAGCAATCAAAGAAAAAAATAAAAAAAATGTTGTAAATTGTTTCCTCATGTCTTGGTTATACAGACTATTAAGTGGCAGTAGAGCAGTGTCGATTTGTATTAACTTCTGCCATTTATAGCAGGTGAGATTATGGTTCTATTTTTATGCAGCCTCAGTGGTGTGCTGGTAATTAAAAATATCACAGCTTCAAATAATTTCCTAATTCAGTGACTTTTCTTCTGCCCTTTTATGTGAGTTCAGAGTGAATGAAAAAAAATCTTAAATGCTCACCAATTAAAACTTTAGCCAAATTCTCTAAAGATTACTGGATTTATTTGTCATGTCTGAAACTTTTTGCAGAAGCATGATTTTTCTGGAAAACAAGTAGCAGTTTTTAATGGGCAAGAAGCTTGCATACATATCCAGGATTTAAGCACCTTCCTAAGCACTACCCACAAACTTTTGGAGCCTATTTTGACTGTTCCAGAGCCTTCTTTTACTTTCCTGCTCATCCTTTCCTTCCTAGATCAAGCTCGGATCAAGTGGTTTTGAATTTTATCGGTATTGCAGGGCATTCCTGCCAAATCATTAGCTCAGGTCTCAAACAGCTCTCTTCATTATATGGAAAGCTGCAAGGAAGTCAAGTTACTGCAAAGAGACCTGTACCATCCATCACTCCTCTTTTTAGGGAAGTGTACTAAATTTACTAACACAACGGCGAGGCAGAGCTGGCTCTCGAAAATCCCTTTGGCCAAATTTTCACCTAGAATAACCCATTTTGGCCCCACGAACATTGGTTGGATTTTTGGTCCATTCCTAATATGCTCAGAAGTATTGGTTTTATTTCAAAGTGTGGTCTAATTCTAACCACATTTACCCAGATATCACTCAACAGATTCTCTTTTTGAAAGTTAAAGACATTATATGAAAGCAACATGCATTCAGAAGACAAACGTGGCTCTTTTAGAACAGTGTATCTTGTTTATTCCTAAAATAGAACTGTCTTAGCTTCCCTGAGTGTAACACTATAATGAAAACTAAGAGGGAGGTAGCAGGTACCAATTACAATGATCAGTCTGCATGGGCGCCAAAACCTGTAATTATAATTTGCAGGTTAAGTGATCACACCACAGAAAATCTAGGAACATATTAAAGATTTTTTTCAAATTTAATTAGGACAAGTCATTAAAGCAAATTTTGAGGAGGAGGAAGGGAAAAAGGAGACAATGAAAAGAAATTGCTGTCCTTAATATTGTTGTATAAAATCACTCTCAAGTGAATCTAATTATGGAAGTGAAATGGGAAAAAAGGAAGAGCAGGAAGAAAAATCATGGGAAACAAATTGAAAAGAAGTGAACTGTTGGTATATGAAAGGAAAAAGGAAAAAAACAGGTATATGTCTTTGTTAAATCTTTGTTTGTCTTCTGCTAGCATAGCTGTTGCAGAAAGGTTGATGTCCTTGCACACCCATTGCTGATTTCTTCCCTGGTTCCGCATCAGCTTATTTGCTGTTGGCTCTCTCTGCACTCCTGTGACAATGTTTGGAAGGGATTTCAGTGAGGAGATGAAGGGCAGTGCTGAGAAGGTACGGCCAGACGTGGCCCATCAGCCAGACCTGAAGCTTCAGGGTGACCACAGCTGCACTCCGATTGCCCTCCTTTCTGACCTTCACAATAATGGTGATTGTTAAAATCTGTTAATTGTATTTCTCATTTTAAACTGTTCTATGTTTTTCGTTAAACTCTAACTTGAATCTTTGGATTCTGTAGCACCCTCTCCTTTAAAAACAAAACCGCAACTAATAAAAGAACAAACGTACCTGAGCAAATACCCTTTCCATGCCTCATTATTGCAGAGGAAAGTTTGAAATGCAACTAAAGTATAAACAGAGAAACTAAAAGGCCTGACAGAAAAAGAATTCAACACTCCTGTTTTAGATCTCATGGGGTTTCTTTAGGTTTATTAATTTGAGATCCTGATTTCTGACCTTTCGTCAATAAGTTAAGACAACATCGGTAGCAAAGTACTGCTGTCCTCCCTTGTCCCTCACTGGCACTGCCCAGCCCTGCTGACTCTCAGAGCTGAACAGCACAAGCACGTAGCTCACACCACGTAAGGACTGTCAGCCTCCGGTCTATCAGTGCAGGGGTTATTTAATTAAAATTATTTATGTCCCACTAGATGTAGACTCTGGATATTCTTGTTCTGGTTGTAGGATGCTGAGTATCTGTCCCACTTGTGCAGAAGGCTACGTCTGCCGACCTGCATAGCCTCAGCATGGCTGCTGCCTGCTCTGCCCAGCTATCATCTTCAGTTGTGCTCAAGCCCTTGTCATTTATCCTCAGATGTGGCCCCACAGGACTGCTCCAGTACCCAGAGCACTGCCTTTCTCTGACAGTGCCCTTTAGTGCACCTAGGGGCAAGAAACATATATCCTGGCCCTACTTCATGCAGAGAAACCATTCCCATTCCTGGTGACAACATCTGTGTTACAGCCTTTTCATTCTGCTAAAGCAGTGTGATAGAGCCGTAGGGCAGCTGAAAGCCAGCGCTGCTTGAGCCCAGGGTGTTGGAGGCATGACCGTGACTCAGGCCTGATCTTGCGAAATGAAATTGTTTGCACCCTGCTCTGAAATGGATTGCCTGCACTGTATTCAGGAGACATCTTCCCAATCACACGAGAAGCTGAACTGCTGTAATCCCCATCCTCTGTCCTGCGCTGGAATTTAAATAAAACATTGGCAGATTCATTTAGAAATGCCACAGATGTCAACAGGACATAAAACCTACAACATGGCAGGTACCAGATGGCAATTCTGGCGTTTTCAGAGAGATCTCAGAAATTGTAGGACTACAACAACTGCAGCTAGTGTAAGTTGATGATGTTTAGCCACCTCACCATCACTTTCCCTTTCTGAGAAATGGACGAGGACTGTAAAACTTTTCTAACACCTAGTGAGAGCAGGGCAAGCGGCCAGGGATGTGCCCCAAGCTCTGCGGGTGGTGGAGCAGGCAGAACATTCAGCAGGGGAGCAGGCTACCCTCCGCATCTCCCCCAAGCCCTGCGTTGTCTCCACGCCTGGCCCTGAGTTCCCCTTTGCAGTTCCAGCACTGCCGTGGCAGAGCAGCATCGTACTTTGGAGGAGCAACCTTCTCCCCGCATCTTGCCCTGCATCGCCTGGGCAATTGCTGCCAGAATGTCTTCAAAACAGGAAAGGCTTTGGATTTGGGACCAGTTTTTCTCAGTGCTATGTTAGTCTCTGTACTGAGAAATATCTTTTCACATCCTTCTGCATCCTGACAGAAGAGGCAGTGTGAGTACCGAAAGCGTGCGTACCGAATTACAGCAGCCTTTCCAGGTATCCCAAACCTCATGTTCCTTTTAGAAACACTCAGCAGTGTGAAACAGGACCATTGCTATTCTAAAAACCTTTTGAAGTAAAGAGGAATTCATAGACTTTCCGTAATGCAGTTGACAGCAACCAGAAAAATTAATGCAAAGCTATATCCTTAATATTACATGAAGGTTTAGAAAAGTCTGGCTGATGTGTTCCAGGCTGTGCAGCTCTAAAAGAAATTACATGTTAAAGTCTTATTAATGAAGTATTTAAACACCATTCCATCTTTAAGGGGTGTCCTTGAACAATCTTGCTGTGAAGAACTCCTGATACCCCAATTTTAAAGAGCTGAGGCTTAGAAAGAGGTATATAACTTGCTTGTCATCACGCAGGTTACATCTCAGATCCCCAGCCATCAAAACCACCTATGGTGGCTTGAATGTGCTTGAGCTGGATGAAAACTCAGACTTAACTTGAACACAGACCTTACAGGCACAGCTGACAAAGCCCGTGAAAGGACTTGGGCAAGAAAGGCAATGTAGGTGTAACTGTGGCGAAAAGGTTTACAGCAACATCTAAGGCTGGTCGGACCCTGACAGTGGTCCAATGGTCGCTGAAAGTTTGTGGTACAGCCAAGTTCTTACCTGGAACAAGAATCAGATTATATAGACTACTGAATAAACCTTACTCTCCGAAAGGCCTCAAAGCTCTTAGAAAGTTAGATCACTTCTCTTGTACCAAAACACACTGGTAATCTGCACTGTCCCAGAAAAGCAGAAACACCTTAGTGACCTGTAGGTCTCAATTCAATATTCAGTATATCTGGGATTTGATCTATTAGTTACAGTGAATGTTAGGAATAAATCCTGCTGACTGGCATCTGCGGCTAAATAAGAGCCAACATAATATCTGAAGCCAGGGCCGATGTGCTCACGGCAGCCAAGGTCATGCAGAAGGTGAGGAGGTATGTCTTGGGTCAACTGGAATTGCTTCAGCATCAGCAACTTCATCCTCAGATGCAGCGGGTCCAAGCAGTCTTGCCTAAGTGTGTGTCCCACAGAAGGAGCAAGAGGTAAAGCTCGTGCAGTGCAACAGTATAAGGTGGTACGATTGTAAATGACCCAAGTGCCACCATGCCATTAGCCAAGCCTAGCGAGCAACCTAACAGGGCTCAGAAACTCAGCACAGCTGACAAATGAGGGCATGAATGGAAAGTGGGAACGCTGTCAAGTCTGCTACAAACTAACACATTTTGGAGAATGAAGAGCAGAGATATAGGGAGGGAGGTCAGTAGGCCACTATATGTCTCTTTACTGTCTGGATTTGTAGCAAGCACTACAACTCAGATAGGTGCTCTGCCTCAGAGAAAAATAAACCAAACCAAGAGAGGAATATGAAACCTGCATACCTGTCTCCACTTGCTATCTTTCGATGACAACTGCTTATAGAGATCTTGCCTGCTTCTGTGCATGTTATTCACTAGCAGCTATTACTGGCAGGAGCTAATTAAGAGGACTTTAATGTATTGAGAAAATTACTGGCAGCAGATGGATATCATAAGCTGAGATGAAAGGCAAGGATGGCTTGGTATTCCCCTAAGTGGGCAGAGCTAGGGGATTACTCTAGAAGGCAGTTAAAGCAGAAGTGAATTCAACTGAGTGATATGGAAAAATAACAAAAATATGTACAGAACAAAGGTCATAGATGCCCATATACTGACATCGTATTGGCAGAAGGTCAACAGGCAATTGATTTGACCTAAGTGCTGTATTTTCCAAAGGGTGTCTTTATAAATAGTTCTTTGCTACCAAATAGCAGAGCAACTTGGAGATTTCACAAGTTTTATTTGAGAAAAAGATGAAGCAGCAAAAAGGGAAGTATGGGGGCGGAGAACTGCTAAGACATTAAAACAGAATAATTTTTTTCATTTCCATAAAAGAGCTCATTTTTTAACATAAAATAGCTGATTTATTATCTGTTTGCTGTTATTAGCTTGTTTATTATTTATGCTTAATGTGCAAGCTCTGAAAAGGATGTTCAGCATCCTTCTGAATTAGGTATTCATATACGGTATTACATATAGGAAACAGCCAGGATGAGAAAATCTGTCTTCTGCTACAGACATGAAGGCAATCCTATAACGAAAGACGAACGTTTGAACTTAAACCCCATCTTCATCTGAATTTGCAGCAGGCTGTTGTTCAGCATTACTCAGAACACGTAGCTGATGCTCTTCTCTGGAGCTAAGCCTGTCCTTCTCAGGACTCTTGCTATGGGTGGGAATATACACGTTGCTCTGGTTCTGCTGCTCTGAGCAGAAGGTCTCAAAACAACCCGCTCTCTTTCTCAAGAGCATCAAGCAAAGGAGTTCTCCCTCTTGTGGAGATAAATGTATCTCCACTAGAAATTTTAAATTCTGCTTCTATGACCACACACACTCGGAGCCAGATGGGATCTAACTCCTAAGACAGCAAGAGAAATGTGAATTTAATTTGCAGATTTCCCTATGTGATGACGTGGTATGCGCAAGAGCAATGGCTAATCAGAAATAAGGTAATATCACCATAAAGAGCATATTTTGACCCGAGCACATACTGTGTCATTGCAACCAGGTTCTGAATTTTCTATTTTGTGCTACTGTAGAAGCACATCTAAATGGGTCATGTGTCTTGCTCAGCAGCTTGTCCTGGAAATCATGGTTATTACCATCAAATTTGTCTTTCTTCTATTTCTAAATGATGCTTCTTCTGGGCTCACCAGTTCAAGAAAGATGAGGAGCTACTGGAGAGAGTCCAGCAGAGGGCTATGAGGATGATGAGGGGACTGGAGCATCTCTCCTATGGGGAAAGGCTGAGGGAGCTGGGCTTGTTCAGCCTGAAGAAGAGAAGGCTGCGAGGGGACCTAATAAATGCCTATAAATATCTCAAGGGTGGGTGTTAAGAGGATGGGGCCAGACCCTTTTCAGTGGTGCCCAGCGACAGGACAAGGGGCAATGGGCACAAACTGAAGCACAGGAAGTTCCGTCTGGACATGAGGAAGAACTTCTTCCCTCTGAGGGTGACGGAGCACTGGAACAGGCTGCCCAGGGAGGCTGTGAAGTCTCCTTCTCTGGAGATATTCAAGACCCACCTGGACACGGTCCTGTGCAGCCTGCTGTAGGTGACCCAGTTTCGGCACGGGGGCTGGACTAGATGACCCACAGAGCTCCCTTCCAAACCCTACCATTCTGTGATTCTGTGACTCATACTTCCTCTCTAAAGAGGAAAGATTTATTACAGTTTTAAACTAAAGCATGTTCCTTTCTTTTTTCTGCTGTCTGCATGTAGGCAGAATGCTCTTAACCAGCTCCAAGCAGGTTTTTTTTCCAGTTTAAACTCTCTTTGCCCTCCTTCCAGCAGGTGGGGCTCACAGTTGTTTTTGGCTCTGTGAAGTGAACATTTCTGAGAACTATGTAAATATTTTGCTGAATTAATCTTTGTTCTGTTTGTATGCTGAAATGTATTCAGTTCCATCACTAGACATAGCACATTTTGGGCGACCAGATCTTTAAACACCTACTAATTTCTACTATGTTTTCTATTGAATTGTAGCATGAACCAATTAATTCTCGTTTATTCTTCCTGTTAGAAGAGGATCAACTCATGATCATTTGCTTTGATGTTGACCTCTCCTGTTTCAAAATTGTGGTCATGTAAACTAAATTCCACTCCCTTCCTTTGACTCTCATAGTGACCTTACTAGGCAGCTAATAACCGGACATTTCAGTAGCCCACTCATCTTTTGTGCTTTTCAGTGATACCCGTTACATTAAATGTGTGTTCCTAAATAAGCACTTCTGATTTCTTGTAGTTATAATCCAGAGAAAGAGTTTACTCTCCCCTTACTGTGTGGCATCTTGTTTAGGTTTGCATTTTATTTTCTTCATTTGCCTTTCTTTTTTTTTTTTTAATTTCAGAGCTTTTGAGCCACTTGCAAAATTATAGCACTCCACATAGTTGCCTGGCTGCCACTCCCCATAAGTCAAAAATCAATCCTGCTGAAAAAAAATGGGAAGATTTACAAAACCTGATAGTTTATCAGCTAGAGAAAAGGGACTTAACAGATCTAGTATTCCAGATTCAGAGATTGTGCGATAATACTTCAAAAGTTCCTGTTACACAACAAAGGTAAATTTCAAGAAAGGAAGTGTCTTAAGTTTCAAGTCACACGTGTTCTGAAGGCACTTTGTCCTGTAACGGAGCTGCTACCTGGTCCGCTGTCAGGTCATGCATCTTTCAGGTTGTTTCACACTTCAATACCCTTGTCCTACCTAATGTGTGAAGGCATTTCACCTCTGTAGCCACGGAGCACACAACAGCCCTTCAGGCTCATGCAAAGTCCAGACATCTGCAGACTTTCTGTGGGTGATAGTCTTTCCTCTGTCAACACCAACTTCTGTTTTCCTTTGCTGACAAAGAAACGGAATCTGATACCAATTCCTTTCTCCTGTTTTTATTCGAAGAACTGTGATTCTTCATAAAAAGCAAGAATCCTGTATGTTGTTGATTCCTAAAGAAGAGCTACTACTCCCAAGTAATGCTGCTCCCAAGTACTGTATTGCCCCAGCCTTTGCTGCTGAAAGACCCTTCCCCAGGTCCACAGGTGGGCTGTTGTCCAGGGTTTCTTGTCCCTGCAGCCTTCCAGGCTCCCGTTACGCATTGCAGCGCAGCCTGCACCTCCACGTGCTACATCTTCCAAAGGCATCCAGTGTTCTGCTTACCCCAGTCCCTTCCACCCCAGAGATACCAGCTGACAAACTAGATGTCAAATGCCTCAGCATAATGTTTTGTTATGTAATGACAAGATAATTAGCCTGGATGCCAAGACCGTCTCTGAAAAAGTAAAACTGTTTATTGTTTGACTGCGTAACTGAGCATCTGTGTAAAAATCATGTAAAAAGATGTATTTACTCTTAGAACAAGAAAGTGTTTGGGTTAAGAATTGCTCATAACTGCAGTGAGAAAGAGTCCCACGTGAAGCAACCAGAATTTTTTCCTTCCATAAATGTTGATTTTGTTGTGTTACAGAGAACACAAACAAGACTTAGAGTCTCATTGCTCTCCTGGCAAACCACCTTGTGAGATGTAAGGCAGGGCAAATTTCATTCACAATACTATTTTTATGCTTTAAAACCACACAACTATAGCATTTGCCAAAGATCAAATATTTATTAATTTAAATACTTAAGCATCTATGACTTGCTTTAGATGTTTGACAATAACTTACATGTATTATTTGTAAGGAGTGAAAAATCAACAAAAACATTAACATTTCTAAGATCCTGTTGTCCATAGACAATGTCAATAATATTATTCACATTTGTAACCTTGCATCTGACTACTGTTCTCTTTCTGTCCAGAAAGAAAGAAAATGAAGGTTTGTGTGTCATGTCAAGAAAGTTAACAGACTAATGAAAAAACGGATTTGGCAAAAAACAGACAAAGAAAGAAGTTTCTTAGAATTTTCTATGGAAATGGTCTTTGTCAGTAGTCCTTATTACACTAGCTGTAGTACCTGCTGTCTGTTACCACCCAAGATGTCATCGCAGGTGTCTGAAATCACTTAGTAACCTTGGTTCTGCAAGGAAAACCTTCAGAAGATCGTACAGTGCTGTCTTGGTGTGACACATACCTCAGCACCAAGCATGACTTTGAACTCTGTGGAGGCAAAGACTGTCATATTTAGTTTGGTACCAACTTGTAGGTTTTGTACCCATTGTTTGCCCTGATACAGCCTGGGACCGCAGCTCTGTTGTTAACCAGTGCTGCACGAGAGATGGAGCAAAAACGCAATATTTCCATGCAATCGTAAAGCAGGATCAAAATGGTGCCGTCCTGTCACAGAGGCATGTGTTGTGTGTGTGAAGAGTACGTATATTCAAATATAATTACAGAAAGGAGGTACGACTTGCCACCACGGATAACAAACAGTGCTACGTATCAACAAAGCATATGAGAGCCAGAGCAGCTGTTTTTACAGTCTAGGTTGTGAGGCTGATGGCTTTTTCTTTTTAATGACAGTTATTCTCTCTTCGATTTCAGGAGACCAAGAATGAGGATTAGTTGCACATTCCCATGTGCCACACTGAAAAACTTAATGTTCACAAGAATGATCCTAGCCCTCAACTGCCCTTTGCTTTCATGGCACCCAGGGGTAAGTGCCCTTGGCCAGCGCATGCGCCTGTGCTGGGTACTGTGCAATGGCCACCACCCACATGATGGGGAAGGTCTGGCAGCCGGTGCTAGAGGCTCTCTGTGTGCTCAGTAGGAGACCTGCAAGTTACCCTGCCAGCAGGAACAGGGGAGGCATGAAAGGCTGGGCAGGGGCTCAAGGGATTTTGTAAACATGAATGGTTTTTAATGTCTCCTTGTGAATTCCTTAAATTAGTTCCACTGTGGAAAAAAACAGTATGATTCATGGGGTCCCACCTTTGATGCTTCTAGGCAAGCAATGGACACTATGAAAAGGTGATGTGTTTTCCCTAAATATACTCTAGCTGGAACATGACTCAGTCCCTTACAGTGCTCCATGGCAGGTTGTTCTGCTGGAAAGCAAAAGTACTTCAGTTAGAATGGAACAATTCGTCTGTCGAAAATACCTCTTCTGCAAAAGAGTAATGAATGTGGTATATAGTGAAATGAGAATTTCTAACAGAATTTAAACAACTGAAAACTTTGATTTTCTCCTTTTGGTACAATATTTATGGCAGGAATTATGCATTAGAATAGTTTACCACTAAATACCGCATTGACTCAAAGCACATCTACCACTTTGAATTACATATTTTTTACTTTGGCTTAGACTATAGTTATATTTTTAGAAGTACTCTGCAGCTTCTACTTCTCAACACAGGTTTTGAGTCTTACAAATATCTGGTCTGTCTTTTGTTATATTTATCAATTTATTTCTTTGGATTTTGACTAGACCTAATACTTTTTATCACTATTTTGCAATGAATCTAATATTTAGCCCTTATCTACTAAAAAGTGTTTGTTCATAGAGTGCTTTATAGTTTCAAAGTGTTACATAACTCACTATTAACAAACAGTTGTTTCTTTTTTTTAAATCCTGTAAAACTGAATAGTTTATAAAACAAGCACAAATTAACAGACATCACACTGATGCATAGTACAGCGGTTAGAGCTTTAGTATAACTGAACAAATTGGGAGGACTTCAGATGATAAAAATTGCTCCAGAAAGAAAATGTCAAGGTGCAACTCGCAATGTCAAGGCAACGCTATTTACTGTTAGCTGCTGTAGGTTCTATGTCTGTGTCCAGGTCCGACAGAGCACAGTAGAAGAGCATCTGAACATATTTTGTTGTTGTAGCTGTAATACATAGTAAAAAATGTGAGACAAAGTTATATCTTTGGATTTAAAAGCAGTACACAGATATTAGGAAAATCTTCAAATACCTTAATCAATAGGATTAAGCCCACATTATAAATAGGTAAAGGCAAAAGAAGCTCAATAATTAAACACAAAGTCTCATTTAATCAGACTTTCATCAACATATTCATTGAATTGTTCGATTGGCAGCTGAGTTCAAAATGAATAAAAATCTTAACATTAATATTAACCTTTTCAAGATTGCCTGAATTTGAGGAGTGGAAACTACCCTTCAGGTCAGTAATTCATTTCATAATTTACAAAAATTCATGGACTTCCATGACTCACATGTTCCACTCCTTGGGCAGAAAGTGAAGCAACGGTGTCCTGGTATTTCTGTTTTCCAGGGTATCAAACTGCATGCATTTACTCTTCACAATCCTACATGCCTCTTACTGAGCCAATATCTTGAGATGGCTCAACACCACAAATACTAAATGACCACATGTATTCACATAGTGGACTGTTTTGTACAGATATGCATGGTTTTCAGGACCATGTGATGAAGCAAATGATCTCAGACATGCCATATACAGCATAGTAAAACTTCATAAGGAAAAAAGATTCTAGGAAAAGTTATTCTTTCTGTCTTCTGACCAAGCATTCGAGATTTTGGCACACTGACTAGGATAAGATGATGTTGCTTACCAGAGAGCCACTGTAGACATTTAGGTCGTTTTCCAACTGGCAAATACACTCCCAAATAATATGTAGGTATGCCTGAGAGGGCAATACCGATTCCAATAAGGGAATTGACTGTGTCACTGTAGAGAGGAACTATGACCAGGAAAAGGGAACATAAACAGTATACTATAGGGAAGAAGAGGTTAAGCTGTGGAGACAAAAAAAAAAATCCAACATTTATTAAAAGATGCAGTAAATATTCTACTGTCAGGCTATGCAGATTAAAATTAGACAAGTCAATAACAAAAACATAACTATTGACTATCTCACTACTATGTATTGAATCTTTTGACTGCCGACTGTCAGTACAATTTGTTAGCTTCTGTGTACGCTGCTGAGAGCTTCTTATCTGGTACACACCTGAGTATCTGACCATGACCTCTAAAGGTCCTTTCCAACTCAAAGCATTCTATGATTTTGTTCTTTTCAGGCCTGCAGAAGCTTGGTTCCTTTCCACATTAGTAAGAGATCAATCTTTGAAAGCAGTACTTTAAAACTAAGCAGCAATGGCTAGTTTTCCCTCTAACTTCAATTACAAATTTTAAATTGTAAGTTTGATGATTGGGAGCTAACTCATCTAGACTTTAAATTACCATGTCGATGCTATGGAACCAACAGACTGACGTACAAACATTTTTTCTGGGCACTTAACAAATATCATACCATAGATAAGAAAAGTTACAACAAACTCTGTATTGATTTATTTTTCACTGAAATATTTTTCACTGGCTGTAGTAATGAGCCTTCTCAAGAGTCCAGGATCTGACATTTGAATGCTAGCTGAAACTCCTAGAAGTTTACTAGTATAAATATTTCTTTTTCCTTACAAATGTTAAAAATGTAAGTTGATGAAAACCAACTGTTACGTTTCATAAAAGGAATAAGCGTATATGGAGTCATGATGTTGAATAGGCTGGCAAATGCTGATAGGAATTAACCAATCATTATCTATAATTTGACTGTAATCCCTGTTTTAGCAGAGTCAATAACAAAAGTGCCAGTAAGGCAAGATTCAGTCTTTATCTTCCACATACTTTGGGGAAGAGTTTGGAAATGAAAATGATTCAGGAAAATTTGGTCTGCTTTGGAAGACTGGAATAGGATATTTTATGCCTTTGTTTGAGTCATGTTTTTTTATAATCAGGATGTTACGCTTAAATGGGAAAAAAATATGTTGGTAAAAATGGTGCTGGAGGTTAGGAACAGAGAGTGACAAGGAAGAAATATTTAGATAGGTTGTTAATTTGGATTTCTGATAATTATACTGCATCACTGCAGAGCTGAAATGCAAGTTGTGGAGCCAAAAGAGCACAGGGCAACAGGTGCCAGTGCGTGGTTTTGTGTGCCCAGGGGAAGCTGTGCATTTCTGTCCCTGCCTTCTGGACAATCACTGGATTAAAGGTAGAAACAAGTTTTGGGCATGCTTTGTTTCTGTGCAGTCTCCCTCTTCTAACTGATAGCCAGACACTCTTCTACAGTCAGCCACTAAACTTGCATTTTACTGTCTATGATCACTATGCAGTGGAAGGGAACAATCAAAATATATTTGATTATTTGAGCTTTTTAACTTCTACATAAGCAGAATTTTTGGCATTTATGGGTTTTGGAGAGGTTTTACTGAATTTGTTAAGTCATGTAAGTTTGATCAGAGTGTGAACGTCACTAGAGTCCTCGTCCTAGCTCTACTGAGGTCCGCTGTGAACAAAACAAATGAGGGTTGTTCTAGGATGGACTGAGAACCCCAGGCATTTATTTATTCCTTATTTATTTTGACATAGAGACAGTTACAAGATCCAATGAAAGGAAAAAAGAAATGGTAAATATAATTTCAACCTCACAGAAAAAGTACCAGAACAGATGTTCTTTGTGGAAACTCAAATGGGTTTTGCTCCTTCATTTCTTATCTTGTTGAAAGGATTTCTATGGCTGATAAATAGTCTATAACATAACTGGTATTGTTATGGTTGTGGTATTAAGGATCACACAAATATGTGCATTAGCTGGCTTCTAGGACTTGTTTCCTCTCTTGTTTACTTACTTTAATAGGCCGTGGTCTGTGTGGCTGAGTATATCTCAAATATATTAGTCCTGCAACTGACAGACCCACAAAGAGCCAGTAGTTGAAGCAGTAGTAATTAATGAGAAGGAAAACATCTTCCACAAGAAGATAAAGCAAAGTCATTAAACCCTAGAGAAAATAAAAACAAAGACTGTTTAATGTAAAAATAAATACATGTCTTACAAAATAAAGAGGTAGTAAAGTTACAAAATGGCCTATTTCCAACATATTTGTCTGGACTTAGGAGATCTGGTCCTTGCAAGAGGGATGTACCTAAAACTGAGAAATATGCAAATATGCTGTATGAAACGTGCTGGTATGTCTTCCTTAAATGCAGCAGTGAGACCACCATGTTTGGCTGAAGCGGTCTAGGTTTTGTGAAGTTATGTTTGAGCACCAGCAGGAAACCCTCCTAAGAAGGCCAGATGAGGAGCCCCAGCCTCTGCTGCGCTATGGAGAAGGCTGCTGAGAAGCTTTCTGTAGGCAGCAGCTTACTCTGCTGTTCTGGCTGGCTTCAGTTTGGAAGGAAAGTTTAAATTTAGTTTCATTGTTGGAGGCTCTCATGGTCCACTCATACATTGAGACCATTAGAGTAAATTCCGTGGTATGCAGGTATACTATACTATCCACATGGAAAGGGTGAAGTGAGACCTAAAATACCAGGAATGTAATGCCTGTTTTAACAAATATGACAAACATAAGACTACAGTTCTCTTTTGATGAACACAAAAATATTCTACTGTGAAAAATGTTAATGGTGGTGTGTTATGGGAGTATAGCTTATCTTATGGGTGCAAACAGAATCCCTCTGAGAAAAGTATTCACAATGAGATTATAACTTCTAGCAAATTATTTGATGTCAAACAGGACCAGTATGATAATCTGTTCATACACCTCATGGAAAACAGGGCAAAGGGAAACACCAAACAAAACACGTGTTCAAATAGTAGTGAAATGCTTTTGAATGATTCCACCTGTTCTGTGCATAACCTCCTCCTTCTGTTAGATTTATGGATTATTTATTAAAATCATTTGCACTATTCTATACCTTATGGTTCCTCAACTTGCGTCACAAGATTCAGTTGTATAGTGACAGTGGGAAAAAATCAATATGGGCATAGGCATTCAATGGTAGGAATTTAATTTTAAATGCTTTGTCACTCCTGACATAACTAGAGTCCTAGAAAATCAGCCTGCGGCAGGGTCTGAGAGATGTTCCTGCCATATTCTTCTCCAATGGTCACTGAAAACTCACATAAAGACTTAAGCAACTCCTGTCTATACTGTTACATATTTAGTCATCCTGTTTTCTCACTAACGCTATTGTATTTAATCCTGACTAATCTTGTTCACAGAGCATATAAATGTGAGTCAAGCTATTCTCTTTCCACTGAAAAACCCGCCACCAGACAAAATACCAGCTCCCCCTCCCCGCCTCAGTGAGCTTTAGAAATTTGAGGAAGATTTCTCCAGCACAGGAGAAGCCTGGGAGAAATGTGGGGAGAGGCGAGGCATTGCGGTCCCCAGGTCCAAACCTCCAGCTGCCCCGGCCGGGCACGGGGCTGGGCTGGGGCTTACGTTGAAGAGGAGAGCAGGGACTGGTGTGAAGCACTTGATGTGAATCAAGCTCAGACTGTCAGGGAGGTGTCCTTCCCTGGCTCCAATGTAAAAAAGCCTGAAAAAATAATAAGAAAACTCAAACAGACAGTGAGCCAAGGAGTATGTTGTTGCTTTCCAACAAAGGCAGCACTTATTATTTTATTGCTCTATTGTAAATGCTGATCTCTTCTCAAGTGCCTTTAGTTTACCAACTGGTGCTGGCCATGAGAAGACACTCTAGATCAGTAATAATCCTTCCCTCATAAATGAACAATTTGACATGGCAAAAATTAACTGTGTCACTTTTACAATGTAGTACTAAAGAATGCAGATTCATAATAAATTATTCCTTTTCAGTTATTTAAAATAAACCTTACATTTCATACCTAGATGCTGCAATTATTGATGAGTTTAAGCCACTATAGCAAGACATGGCCACTGCTATAGGAATTACCCACTTAGCATAACTAAGGGTTTCATTGCCATACGTCTGTAACAGAAAAAGAAAATAATAGTGAGGCCCATTACGTTAAGCATGTGGACAATCCTGAGGAACTCTCATGAAAACACAGCAGCCCAAATATACTGTCATAGCCCATGCTTTCTTATGACTTGGGACATTAGAATTTGGACATACTGATCAATATCAAAATAAAAATGGCAGATACATTGAAAAAAGATTTTAAAAAAATTTCTAAGCTTAGATCAAGTCAATGAGGTAACAGAAGAAGATGTACTGGCTTTAAGGTATTCTGACAAATCCTGACTGTAGTACTTCATGAGTTATAATTGTACTTTTGTATAAAGTATTGATAAGGTTTTAAAAAGCATTTCACTGCACATTTTTGCATTGGAAATACTGCTGTGATCCTGCAGCATTAAACGTCACACACTGTACATTAGAATGATAGCAAAAATCCCAGGTTCTTAAACCACCCAGACTTTCCATAGCTTGGTCTCTGTCTGGCCCTGGCAAAAGCATCTGCTACAATCAAGCACTGTTTAGGAGCAGGATTTACAGAGTACTTATGAATTTTACAAAAGCAGATTTATTGGATATATTCTTTATACGCACCTTCTAACATACTGGTACTTTTACATGAAAACAAACTTTAAAACAAATCAATAACCTTCAACAAGAAAATATTTCAATTGTTTTGCCAAGAAGTAAGCTGCCTGAGATTCTTCTGCAGCGCCATCCATACAGTAACTTTTGTTTTAATTATTTTATACAACTTACCACAGCCACTGCATCACTTGCGAGGAGATCTGACATGTCCAACACCACATAGTATGCTATATTAGTCAACAAGTAAGTAACAGTCACGATAGGCATTGAAATTGCAATAGAAAGAGGTAGATTCCTGCAAAAGGAAAATGGCAAAATTATTTCATGTTCTTTAAATAAGGAATATTTAACTAGAAGATTGGTCCTGAATTCAAACATTTGTGAATGGGTACCTCCATCACTTTTTGTAATTCATCATTTTGCAATCATGGGTGTACAAAATAACATGCAGCCATGTCTGGAACAATTGCATAAATGACTTAATTGACTGCTTGTGGGTCTGTCACAAGTTTCACAGAAAAAAATGTACATTTATATGTGTAAATTTTATACACTGTCTTTTATATGAAGCAATTTAAGAGAGCACTTAGGCAATGAGATTTAAATGCTCACTTAGGTGTTTTCTTGATCGTAGCTTTTTTTTTCCTGACTGATAACCTATGTATCTCCCAAGCCAAGGTGGAGTGTATCAGTCTGAGTAGGTGAGGCACACAACTCCCACAGGGTTGACATCCCTACAGGGGGGAGGAGATGGTATTTCCAGTGCTGCTGTGGACTTCTTTATTTTTTACTTAACCTTTCATTTTTAGCAAAATTAAACATTTTGCCCATAAACAGTAATGCTGAAGATCACATGATAAAACAGTCATAAACCTGACAAAGTCTTACTCTACTGGCGGCAAAAGCAGGCCTGGAAAAATAAAATAATTTTTCTGTCTGACTGAAAAGAAGTAGGGAATTTTAGAGGGTTAGGTGGACCCAATTTTTTCTCTGCTTTCAGCAGGGATTTGTTTTCCTCATTTAAAAACTCCAGTCTGAAGTGTAAGGTGTGATTTATTAGGGTGATACAATTGGTGAGTGAGGACAATAATCAGAAAGAGCTCTCATACTTACCCCTTCGGTTGAAAAGAAGAAGTTTTTTTCAGAGAAAACAGTCTGACTGATTTCCAACCAGAAACAAATACGGAGCAGTTTGTCATGCCATCACGTGTCTTACCAGGACACTTCAGCGATTCAAAGGAAAAGCATGCGTTTACCTCTTGGGATTCTGCATCTCCTCGGTGACGTAGTTGAGCGTGTCCCACCCCGAGTAGGAGAAGAGGGCAGAGTAGAGCGCCAGCGCGATCATCCCTGGGTTGGCTGCTGAGCCCTCGAATGGAGCCCTCAGGTTTTCTGTTTCTCCTGTACAAACGGCAGGCACCAATCACCCATTACGTTGCAAGGACTATGATGTAGAAGGACACTACACTAAAAGTCTCAGCTAACCGAAAGGAAATAAGACCCCACTGCATCCAGGTTTCATTAGTATTTCTAAAAATGCACAGCTTGTATTTTCACTTGACAGATAGGAAAGTTTCAGCCAGATGTTCAGACAGCAACACTTGTGCAGGGAGACAGCAGATGTTTTCCCGTGTCTGTTATTTGAATGTAACTTGTGTAATTCTACCAGAACTGACGGCATCCTCGCCTCCTGGCATCATTGTCTAGTCTGCTGAAGGAGGGAGCCATACTCAGGTCATTCTATGCCCTGTCAGCCAGGCAGAGGCAATTGGGAAACCCAATTTCAGTTCCTGAATCTGTCTCACATTTCTTCCTCATATCTGTGCTTTTGTTTTCACCAGATGAATTGGTGGCCACTGGGCGGGGGGGAACTCCTGAAGGCATGGTCCTCAGTGGGATGCTCTGCCCCACAAAGGTGTTCCCAAAAATTAAGAGAGGAGACTTGAAAAACCTTTCCTTTCAAAATCGTCCTCTAGTTTAGCTCAATCAGTGGAGACAACAGCCTGCAGAATGCTGCAAAACAGACAAAATGTTAAGGAAACAGTGCGAGCCTTCACTGTGATTCAGGAAAGGGGAAGAAAGGCCTTACAGTGCGCAGAAGGAAAATTAACTATCTAATATAAGTGGAAGTGGGTTTAAGCGTTAAGGAAGACAGAAACATGCTGAAACCTTTATTAGGGAAGAAAGTAAGGTCTTTTTGTTATAAAATGAAACAACTTCACCCTATGGTTAAACTAAGGAGTTTCTAGATACCACAAAAGCAATTCAGTCAAGAGCAGGAGACTGACTGAACCGAGGAAGGTGAAGCTGTGAGATGTACACGCACTTTGGGGAAGAAAACGGTTGGAAGGAAAAAAACTAAAAATCCAAAAGGGCCAAGGAAAGATTTTTTTATTAAAGACAGCCCCTACTCAAAATCAGATACATTCACAGTGTTCTAAAACAAGAGGGGTATCTGAGCACATCAGAAGGAGTACAGCAGGGCTAAAACATCATAACCATTAGAATAGAATCATAGAATGGTTTGGGTTGGAAGGGACCTTAAAGATCATCTAGTTCCAACTCCCCTGCAATGAGCAGGGACATTCTTTTCATTAAAACAGCTGCTGAGTTTAAAAGAGTGCATTGACCCGATCATAGCTTCCCCCTAAGTCTACATCATTCCTCCTCCCAGACCTTTCTGTATTCAAGTGCTTAGTTCTGCTTAAACAAAGCAGAGACGAGACCTTTACTACCCTAAATCCCTCAGCATTTTGCGTTACTCACAATAAGGTTTCCTCTCCGCCTGGACCCCCCCTGATCCCACGGGGAAACACAAAGGACCCGGCGTGGGTTCTGTGGATGCACGGACAGGGGGAGCGGCTGCGGGCCAAACCGCATCATGGCAGCTGCGCGGCAGTGACCGGGCTGGGAGTTTTGAAGGGAGCGATTTCGAAGCGTGGGTAAATTTGTGACTGTGGGGACAGGGCGAAGCTGCTACAGGGGTGACATCACGGACTCACACCTTTGTAGCACTGCAGTGGCTTTGTGAAGGGAACTACTCCTTCATGTAACCGTAGCCCTGAAGTAATGCTTTTCCTCTGCATCTTCATGTTCTTGCCCTTAGAACTAGGTTGGTTTGTTCAGGTTTCTTTAGATTTGAAGAAACCAGTGACAACTGACACGCGTGGATAATGGCTAAACAAAAAAAGCTCTCCTAAACTCTGGTGTAGCTTTACAGCGTAACAGCTGATGCACTAGAACTGCAGCCAAGGAAAGTAGAATGCTGGCAAACATGGAAAGCAAGCGTGCTCCTTAGGTTTTATAAGCTAATTTCAGCAAAAGACAATTCCTAAACTGAAGAGGCAAAACCATCTTTATTTTAACTTAATGAAGATACAATGGCTATTTAGGAATTTCATGGGAAAGGAAAATGAAGAAACCTTAGTAACTAAGCAACAGAGCTAGAGCTGGAAGAGACTTCACTGCACCAGAGACCCAAATTAATAAAATCAAATCTATTGTCACATGCAAAGATCAGAGGTAGCACCAGAATAAACTAGTCTCCTGCTTTTCAGTGTATTCAGTTCAGTCCAGATACTACTGAGAGGAGGTGGCTCATCTGTCCTGTGATGTCTTACGATACCACAGTGATTCACAGGACTGAGTCTTACAGTCTTCTCCCTTGTTTCTAGGGACAAGCACGCCCTTTCACCCGTGAAGGCAAGGACGAGTTCCTCCCTTTCCCCCATCCTCTCCCCTTGCAGGGTGCTGCGCAGGCTCCCGGCCACGGGCAGGGCTGAGGACGGATGCAAAGAATGCGCCCGGCAATTTCTGTGGTGCCATCCTGGTGTAGAAGTAGCAATGCTAGCCTTTAATGACTGTGAGTCAGAGACAGGGAGGCTGACTTTAGACCAGTTAGCGCTAAACTGATGTTGATTCAGCTGCTACTTCCTATTCAGCCCGAACAAAGCAGAACTTGGTGTGTGCTGGTTTGCCACACCAAGGACAGAAGAATAATTAAACCCTCATTGCTTGACAAGCCATAAAATTCCTCTGATCTTCTTGTGGCAGACAGTTTCTTCCAGAATAAGCGACACACCATATGTAAGTCTTAAGGAGTCTGATCTTCCTGCACAGATTTTGAAACTCATACACGGTTCATTTTTAAGAAGTTCAGTAAATGAAAAATATTTTTACCTTTACCAATTTTGTAAAGGCCAACAGATATCACCAAGATAAGAGCTATAAGTTTTGCATATGTAAAAACATCTTGTACACGGGTACCCCACTTCACATTAACACAATTAATAAATGTTAAGGAACCTGTAGAGACAAAGAATATGCATGAGAGGAGCACTGATATTTTACATCACATAAAATACATTTCAAATACATCCTTCCAGATACCACCCCTCTCTCAATAAATAAAACAGAATCAAATTTCACCATTTCAGGACCACCTAGATTTATTAAAACAAATGAAATGCCTGATTGAAAAATTACACAATAATTTTTTGAAGGACACTGTTTTCATGATAGTAGGTAAGAAAAAACACATTAGATTTTGAATTTTAGGACTGACTCCTCCTCCTTTTAAATAATTTTTCAATTTTATTAAAGCCAGGAGAATTGCTCAAATGCAGAAGGTGAGATTTCTCTAGATTTTTTATTTGTGCTCAAGTTTTTCCTGAAGTTCTCCCTGCCAATTTGAGCTCTAGTCTAAATACAGAGTAAGGACAGCTTCTGCACCAAAAAGTTTGGATGTGATTGACAAGGTACTGGATTGAGCCAGGCCAGCATGCTGTTGTTCTGTGCCCCTGGCTTAGGAGCTGTGCCATTCACGCTTTGACTCCAAGTCTGAAGATTACAGAAGTACTTACTTGCAGTTTTCTCAAGCCTCAATTTTGACAGAATCTAATAGAAATAACAAAGTAGCGTGGTTGCAGAGAGTTGGTGGGATCAACTCGTTCTCCTTTCCTCCTTCTGTCATATTCTTCGCATTCCGAAGTTAAACCCCGATGGGCAGCTAACACAGCACGCTGTGATAAGCGCCATGTCCAGCCCGGCGCCAAGCCACGTGCCCACCTCCTCTCGCTCTAGCACACACATACAGCATCATGGGCAACTTTATCCCTCTTGCAGCTCCATAATTCAAAACGGAGGTAGACCAGGAAAGGAAAGGCTACGCACTGGAACCAGGTATGAAGCTCAGCTGCTGGAGAAGACAGCGGGACAAATGTGGCATGGGTTGTCCAGAGTGCTCTCAAGCATGGATTATAAAGGACTATTTCTTCTCTAGCAGTCTTGCTGGTCTTTGCTGCTGTTACCTTCACCTGCCTATAATCTACATTTCAGTTTTGAAAGGAAGAAAAAGGGGTTTGTAGTGCTTAAAACAAAAACCATATAGAAACCTTTCTATATAGCAAGGAAATTAGCATCCAACCACAGGCACTCACAGAACCTCTTGCCTTCATTCAAGGCGAGTCATGAGTGATTCTGCATATTTGACAGTGTCCTGACAGCTGTCAAGGCAATAATAGACCTATTTACAGAAACAGGAGCTGACTTGCCCCCACTGTTTCCTGTTAATAGACTAAAGTTGTGCAATAGAGATGTAATTTTATTTTTATTCCACTACATAAAAAACCCAACAGGTTACAGAATGATTGTTCCTGCTTAGTCTCAGGTTTAAATATAGTTTTAAACATGTCTGTAAATAAATGATTGCTGTAAAACTTACGGTAGTAAATGTGGCTTATACATTGAAATAAGATTTTATGCTCCGTAATTTAAAAAAATGTCCTCAGTAGAAATTAACAATAGACCTCTTTCTTAAAAGTACAGTAGTATATATCAGTAACAGTTAGAATTATAGGTCTGTTTTAAAAACTATACAGTAAGTGTTGACTGAAGTTTTTAGTACTCAACATTTAGGAATTGTTTGTGATGCTACAAAGTGCTGTTTGGAACACTGCAAAGGATATAGTTACTGCATGTGTATATGACATGACATGTGTCATGTGCTGCAGAGTGTAATTAAATTCAAGGCAATGGGATCTTGCAATGGAACTCCCAGTAAATTCTACTAAACATATATACAGATTTAAATAAGTTTTCTCCACTATATTGGTGAACAGCCAATCAAATCCATGCTCCTGAATCTTATCAAAATTGTTCAAGCTAGTAATAATTTTGCTATCTGACATTGCTCTATTGCATATCACAATTAATCTAATACACGGTAATTTTCCCTGCAATCTGGGCTGTTACTCAAAATGCTATGCTAAGCCTGGTCAGTGGTGAGGCAACTAATTTGCTGTATGAGAAAGCAGCAGCTGTGAGCCACACGTTGGGCACCAGCTCAGAAATCAGAGGTGCTAGAGCACACAGCTGATTCACATGAAAACTACAGGAAGAAAATGAAGGTTTACAGATATGTCAGCATTTGAAGACTTCTCAAGTGTTAGGATTTCATGAGGTGAACACTGGGAAAAGAAATTTTGATCTAATAAATAACTGCTTTCCTGTGCAAGTGGAGAATTTCTCCTGACAAAGTCTTTTGGAATAGGATTAATTGCCTTTTAGATCACTGAGTGGTCATGATGGTCACAAGTTCTACCATGGAGTCTTTTTCAGAAGTGAACTTCCTCTGCAACACAGTGGCAAGAGTCAGGGCTACAGAGGAAACAGCTTCTCACAATTGTCAATACACATTATATTATCTTAAGTTAGAACTACTTGTCCTGTTGGAAATTCTTGTTGAGTTGTACAATTTAAGCCATTTTTAAAAGATCATGCTATAGCATGCCCTGAAAGGAACACGTACCTCATCTTGACAAATCCATGTTTATATGGAAAAGAATCTGAGTGCAGTTCATCTACTGGAGGACAGATTTGTAACACTTATCCCTGGGGTCACCTAAGGTATATGGTCATGACAAAGTCAACTCTGCGGAGTGTTTGATTACACTACACAATTTTTCTAGAGACAAAATTCATATTAGGCAGAGTATTTTTAATTCCATATGAATGTTAAAAATTTTGTTGATTTTTTGTGGTTTGCAAGAAAAAGGGGAGAGAAGACTTGGATAAAATGCAGGCTGTGAATTAGGCCAACGATCCATAGAGATATATGTGCTGGAAGATAGAGATGGAGAGCAGAATAAACCTCCTATAATCCAGGAGGAAGAAGTTAATGAACTGCTATGCCAACTGGACACTTACAAGTCTATGGGGCCAGATGGGATCCACCCAAGAGTGCTGAAGGAGCTGGTGGAGGAGCTGGCCAAGCCACTCTCCATCATCTATCAGCAGTACTGGCTAACAGGGGAGGTCCCAGATGACTAGAGGATCGCCATTGTAACACCCATCTACAGGAAGGGCCGGAAGTAGGATCCCGGGAACTACAGGTCCATCAGCCTGACCTCGGTGCTGAGCAAGATTATGGAGTGATTCATCCTGAGTGCATTCACTGGGCATGTGCAGGACAACCAGGGTATCAGGCCCAGCCAGCATGGGTTCATGAAAGGCAGGTCTTGCTTGACCAACCTGATCTCCTTCTATGGCCAGGTGACTCACCTAGTCACCTGAAAGGTGGTTGTAGTGAAGCAGGTGTTGGTCTCTTCTCCCAAGTAACTAGCAATAGGATGAGAGGAAATGGCCTCAAGTTGTGCCAGCCGAGGTTTAGATTGGATATTAGGAAAAATTTCTTTACTGAGAGAGTGTTCAGGCATTGGAACAGGCTGCCCAGGGAGGTGGTTGAGTCCCCATCCCTGGAGGTGTTCAAAAAACGTGTAGATGGGGCATTTCAGGACATGGTTTAGCAGGCATGATGGTGTTGGAGCGATGGTTGGACTCGATGATCTTAGACGTCTTTTCCAACCTTAATGATTCTACGATTCTAATGTATCTTTAATCAGCAGTCATAGTTTCCCCAAGCCAAATTTTTCTAATTCTTCTCTACCCTCTAATAATCCTAGTCTCAAATAAAATCCATCTGAATAAAAGATTATTAGTTCTTAAGAACATATTTTGGAGATACAGCAATTATTTTCACAGAAGGTGAAAGGATAGAAATTCAGAAAAATCCCTCTGGGCACCCACAATTACTGTTCTTAACTTCTAGGAATCATAACTTTACTTACAAATACAAGCAGCTGCAATCAACCTGACTGCATCATACGGCGGCTCACAATGAGGAAAAATGGGTTGAACAATGTAGTTTGCAAACGTGATTGCTATCACTGCCTGAGTTGTTGGTTCAATAATTAGCAAGGAAGACCACAGTCTGATGAAGGCCACAAAGGCACCAAATGCTTCCAGGATATAGGCATAACTGGCTCCAGATTTAAGGATGGATGTTCCCAATTCTGCGTAACACAAAGCTCCGAACAGCGAAAACATTCCACCGAGCGCCCAGACAACTAGAGAGAGTCCATAGGAAGCACTGTACATTAAAACACCTTTGGGTGATACAAATATCCCAGAGCCAATCATGTTCCCTACAATTAAAGAAACTCCATTTAGTAATGTGATTTCTTTTTTCATCTGCATTTTTTCACTTGTCTTCGCCATATGGTCCGTCTCAGCTTTTCCATTCTTAGTTCAGGATTTTTTATTGCAGCATATTCGCCAGGGGACTGGCATCCTCAACTATTGTCACCTGCAAACAAGAGCAGAGAACATCTTTTGTAACACACGTGGCATCAGAGACATGGATAAGATAATTAGTATACAAGGCATAAATGGTACAAAGAGCAATTATTTTGCCTGTTTTTATCTTGCAGTCCAGGAACACCATACTAGTGGATTTTCTTAAATTTCACTGTTCTGTACCTTTGTAATGGATAAATGTGAGGCCACCATCTTTGGTCATAGCTCCTGTAGCTTTCATGAACTCTGAGTTCATTTCTATTACTTATCTAAACTGTAATTCAACTTTATATTACTGAAGATATCTTAGGGAAGAAAGAGACGCTGCATCCCTGGGAAGATGTTCTAATACAGCTGGAGTGTCCCCCACAGGTATACCTCTCCCTAAATTTTGCACTCATCCCAGGAGGAACTTTACTTCATTGTTATGTATTTCATCAAATCACATCCATCTGAAAATCATCTGCTGAGGAACACAAGAGAAAAGAGAGAAGATACTCTAAAAATCCAGCCTCAGGAAGTTAATGTTAATGTGAGGATAAAGAAAAGAGATTTGGCTGTTCCTAGAGATGAGATTGCTGCTGCAGTAAGAAACGCAGCTTGTTTAGTAATTAACCTCACTTGACTTCTGAGTAAAAGCCACTAGCATGCATAGGGATTGAGTTTTGAAAGCCCTGTTCCTAGAATGCTTTTGTATAAGGGAGCCCACCAAAACACGTTTGTAAAAGCTTCCCACATTGGTGCTCGCAGGGCAGGATCCAAGTATGCCAGGAGCTGGGAAAAATGACATAACAGCGTAGCTGCGTCGATACATCAGCCTCATGTACACATCACACCCCTCTGGGCTGAGGTCCTCAGGGATAGGGAAGGGAAATGGAACAGCTGGGACAGCAGCAACTGTCTCAGTTCTTGAGTCCTGCTGACTCGTAACGATGCTTACTTAGAACAATGGATTTTTCTGGTGCCTGTCTCAAGAGAAATTAATTTCTCCTTCCCTCCCTCATCCCAAAACACTTCCAATGAAAACCTCCTCAAAGCCCCAGGAGCTAAAGCCAAGTTCTTTGAGCGGAACAAAGCTCCTCCATACAATACTGGACAAAAACATTTGATCACAAATTTATGATGTTAAAACATGTGTCAATGGCCAGTTTAAAACAAACAACTTGCCACCCCAAAAGATTTGCTTTGCTTTGTAAAGTATGTCTGTTTTAGCAGCCCTGAATTATTTATAATTATATGTGTTCTTTTCCAGCCTTTTTGCCGCAACTCAGTTTCCTAGCTCATCCAATAACTAATGAGACCTGATGAGGATTAAAGATTAAAAGATGTCAAAGTCTCTTTAAACATTAAATGCATTTCTCGTCCCAGTGGCACTTTCTCTAACCGCACTGTGGAAACACTAGAGTAAAGTTAAATATTAATTCTTGCCATAGATGTTCAAGTGAACATCTTGGGATGGGAGTCCTGAGTCTCCCATCTTTTGCCGACCTCCTCTTCACACACGGGTGATGATTCTTACTTCTCACTTTGTCCCTCTAAAAATAAAATACGTCATCTTGACCTGGGGGGTGAATTTCAGGTATCCAATATCATATATCATCCTTAAAATTCCTGGTAAGAATTCCCTGTTTCCTACTATTTAAAACAATTTTTCTGATTCTGTGAAAGAAAGGAGGGGAAAAAAGTCTTGCCCCTGCCTGAAATATGAGTTAATACTTCCAGAACCTCCTGCCTCTGTTTCTGTTTTTCCTGGCTGTGTGAAATGTTGGCAGAAACCCCCTCCTGCAATTGCAGCTGTCCGGAGAGCCCATCAGGACAGCAGCATGCTAGAAATTTGGGCAGAACTCTGTATTAATACTACTTTGGCAGTAGAGCTACTTCAAAATTACCTTGTGCTTTTTGGATTTGGAATTTTTTTTTTTTAATTTTTTTTTAAATGTGGGTCATTCTGAGTTCTCGTTCCGAGCCAAAATGCACAATTGTTTAAGTGGGTACAGCTCAAAGGCAGTGAGAATTTGAAACACAGCTGTTCCTGAGGTGACGTGAATGTGGAGCTATGCAAGTAGTAATAAAAAACAATGGCTATCAGTTTTCCTGATATGAAGTCTCGTCTCACTGATAAATGAGATAAAGTTATTCTGTAAACTAGGATACATAATGCAGTTGGTAGGTTGTAACTAGTACAGGTAACCTACATACATGATATCAAACCTGAGCTTTGACGTTGAGTGTGGATGACCCATTAGCTAAAGGGAATTTGAGCATTCAAACTGGCAATGCTATTTAAGTCTAGTAGAACTTTTTCAATCAGTAGCTTTCATGAAAGCACAAAGGTAAAGATTATTTTCTTAAGTAACACAATATTTTGCATATTTTTTTTCTTCTCTCTTGTGCTAACAGAAGATTATTTACTTCTCTAAAAATGTGTAACCGGAACTGTGTAGGGCAAGATTTCTTTTATAAATAACTGATGGTGGAATAAACCATTTTGGAAGAAAAATAATCAGATAAAGAAACAGTCCGAACTTTTGTACTTTGAGAGATATCACATTAGCAAAACTTTTATCCACAGCCCGAATTAAGTCCACAAATAGGTACAGCCTGAGAATCCAAGGATAAGAGATGCGGTTTCCACAACCAAGATGTGTAACTTCTCTGTAGTTAATTTACCCCAACTTATATCAGCTGAAAATCTCCAAGAAAGTAGTAATTTGATAACAAAATCTTTTAAACAGCTTCTGCTTGTCCTGCCTGCCCTGCTCCCCCCCAGGACAACAGCAGTATTCCCACTAGCTTTGACAGTGCACTGATTTCATTCAGTGGGGACACAATGTTGAAGTTAGTACTGATTTCTTTATTCAGGACTATGTTATCCTCAAATAAACAAGGTTTGACTGAGGCAGGACTCATGGTAGTTCTCAGCAAAGTCTTCATGCTATTAAGAAAATTAGTGGAATATAGGAAATAATCATCTGTATAGATCTTCCTGTATAATAGCACAAGGAGAAGAATTTTTTGTGAAATATATGAAGAATTTACTGCTGTTACAATCCAGGCAGTGACAAAAACAATTTGAGGATATGCCCAATGTCTGTTGCCATGGTCTAACTGTTTCTCTCATTTACAGCTTCTGCTATTTTGTTCCTACTGAACCTGGCCCATAGTCCTGCCCTACTGTCATCACTGTCACTTCATCCTCATGCTACCACCTCCCCTGTCTTGGACCATCACTGCTGCCTCTGCCTCCAACTGGTGTGTCAACAAGCTTAAGCTAAGAAGCCTAGCTGTTCATGCGTGACTCTGTTCTCTGTCATCTGGGCATCTTTGTAGGCCACATTTTGAGGCTGCAGATAATCCAAGTGACAGCCAGTACTGACTAAGGTCTGTGAGGGCTTACATGCTGGGGACAACCATCAGAGCTGTAACAAGTTGACTTCTTACAGGGGGGTAGCCATTTTCAGTTGGAAAATCCTGTATTATAATAGATAACAAGTCTTTACAGTGAATCCTCTAGCAGAGAGGAATTCAGAGTGGCTTCCCAAGAATGGAAAGATTTAATTTATGCAGTAATTAAAAAAGGGACGTTCTTTGCACTCTGGCATTCTGTTTAGTATGTTTGAGTATTTAAAGGCTAATCCTACTACAATAATCAAGCTTTATGGCATCAAAAATATTAGTACAGGTATTTTAGTAGCTCTTGTGTATGAAGTCTAAAGAGCAGGACATGAACGCTTCCTGACACGAAAGAAGGTCCCTGCTCTCTCGGTCCCCATGGACTGTGACAAGCAGAAAGAGCTGTTGCTCTATGGAAATCGGAGATTCAGACAGGTGTCAACATGCTTATGTGTCTCAGAGGCTGCAGTAGGCTACATGAAACAGCTGCAAACACTTGCCTGTGCCTTGTGCCAGCAAGCAATCTCTACTACAGAACTTCAGAACCCTGTTTTCACGTAGGTCCTGCTCTTCGTTAGGGCCTCCCTCAACAAATGGAAAACTTTCCTCTCAGAGAAAAAGCAGAATGCTTTGAAAGCACAGACAGGCATAATGGCCCTAAATCATTTGCAATCTTTTGCCCAAAGAGCAACAGAAAGGAACTCGTAGACTGACACCTAAGAAGTGAAGAAAAACAATAATACCATATATGGGTAATTCTCAACAGCCCACTTGTTAGTCAAGTCACCGCCAGAAGTCATACAGAAAAGTGAAGGAGGAAGGGACAACTTGACAGTAGTTGAAAATCAAAGTTGAAATCAAAGACAGGTCTTCCATAAATTAGTGCAGGACTAGTTTGGCAGGGCAGGATTTTCTCAGACACTCCATCCTTCAGGGATCTACAGCCTCATGAGCGATTGACTCCTTCATGAGGAGGTAATGAACCTTTGCCAAAAGATTAAGCAAGGCTTGGTCAAGGGTTACGGAACTGTGACATCTTATGAACTGCTCACATACATAGACTTCCAGAGGGACTGAGCTGCCTCTATTTGTTAGGATATTTTGAAATTCTCAGCTTTTAATTCAAGAAACGCTAGTAAATAAATCAGAGGGTCTCTTTTAGAGACCAAGTATTATTCTCTATTATTCTATTATTCTGGAAATTGAAGGCATTTAGAAAGTCATCTCCTATCAAAGATGTCGGAACATGCTGGACATCAAATTCACCCCTTAATATTATTTCAGATAATTTCATGGCCTTTTCTTTAGGTGATTGTTGTCTACTGCCACATAATTCTCAATAATGAAAGTCAGCTATGCCATCAATGAACACAGCAAAGTCAAACCAGGCAATAAAACTGATAAACCCACAATAATTTCCAGTTTCAGTTAAAAAATGAATGACATTAAGGATGACATTTAAAAAGAACATCTAGCATATTTTAATTATGTTTGTATTAGAAATCAAGATATGTGTAGAAAGCCATTTTAAAAGTAGTGAGCAATATCTTATTTTCTTGAAGTATTCTCTGGGAAATTTTTTCCTGTGTGTAGCAGATTGACCACAAATAAAAAAACCCAAAAAAATCCAGTCATATAAATTTATATTAATAGCTATTGGAACATGAAAACAGATGAGCCAGCGGTTTTGAACATGACCAAAAATGTGTAGATCAAACTTCAAAACACTGTTGCTAAGCATAAGCATCAACAGGTCTTAAAGGTAGTATTCACAGCAGATTATACTGCTGAACATTTTCCAGTGTGAGAAGACATTAAGCAAACATGATTATGCATTATGAAGGAACAGCACAATACAAAACACTCTGAGCAATCATAATAAAAAAAGCGCCAAACAACAACAACAAATCCACTTCAATCTCTGAAGAAAACATATCCCACTCAGTAGGAAACAAGCAGATTTCCTGTTGGTTTTTAAATTGTTTGTTTATAAAAATATTCAGTGAGTTAATGCTTCACATGCTCCAGTCGCATCACTGTGGTCAGAAGCTTGTTTTCCCATAGGAGGGACTTGCTCCACCCACAGCACTCCATTTCCACCCTAAAGCAGATCAGGGAGGATATCAGAGAGGAGCTTCCATAGACCAAATCTAAGCAAGGTATTAAAAAGAGACGGTAGCAGCTTACTAGAGGGTAGGTGATATGCTTGCTTCCTTTAGCAGAAAGGCTACTATAATTGAATAGTGACTGCCTAGCTGCTGCTCTAAATCCTGCATTTCACCAGGATGGGTAAGTTAACACTAATATGAATAGCCTCTTCTCTCACTCTGTTTAGCCTTGCCTTTAGCTGCTATTTTTATTACAGTAGCATGAATGCCAAAATCAATGAGAGCTTTCAAGAAAGAAGATCCCAGACTCTCCTGGAATGTGGTTTCTCCAAACAACCGCAGCTGAGGTCATTAGCAGGCAGAAGCAGGCAGCTTAAATATCAGCATGCTCTCTATTCCTTAGAAAGTCGTGATAGAAACAAGACAAAAGGAAGGTGAAAAAAAAATTGAAATCCTTAATCCATGTATCACTGAAACCAAGAACAACAATTTCCCAGATGCTAACGTGAAATTAATGCAGTCTAATTCCTTCTTGTTAATTTAGAAAGCCACAATGACACTTTTTACTAACACTGTAGACAAAGATTATATTTATTCTCATGACATGACTCGCCGAAACAGAAAGGTTTTCAGAGTGAGACTAGAAAAGAGTGATAGTTAACTGAAAAACATAGGTATTATTTCATTTCAAACAACATAACATGTATCTGTTTACTTTTTTGCTATATTTTCCTTTAATCTGCTTATATTAAATATTTATCAACTCTATTATTTTTCTTAACCACACAATTATATATGTGGGGGCTTTTCTAATAATTTCTGACATGATGCATGATACACAAAACCGAATGGACTGTTGTTAAGATCTTATTTTAATTAAATAAGCTTTAAAAAATTCTAAGATAAAAAATAAGCAAAGAAAGAAATTACTTACCCAATGTATTCACCTTTGTCTTCTGAAACAGTATGTTTCCCTCTCTATGAAGTACTTCTGCAAAAGAAAGGCCACTGTGGCATACAGCGCAATGTCTATCGAAACAAGTAAACATCCAGAAAATAAAGTCTTCTGGGCAGAGCGAATGTTAATGAATGCAAGAGCACTGACCTGGATTTTTTTTTCCATGAACGACAAGGTCAATAGTAAGGCAAAAATTGTACTCACGTGCCAACCGGCATCTGGAAGGAGCTGATCCAGCAGGACAAGAGTCTTAAGTCACTGGACTGAGTTGAAGCACCAGATAACAGGACTTCATCAGAAGGGGCTACTAATCCACAGAGGAAAGTGAAAGAATTGAATCTAAACATAGATATCCCTCCAGTCAGCCTCTGTAATCCAAGTGGAAAACAAGTAGGAGAGTTGCATCATGTTGCACGTTCCACACTGTAATCCACAGTGACCCAAAAGGAATGATAAAAACAACGCAAATCTTTGTATCCTAAGTCAGTGCCCCTCCTATTTCTTCCATTTAAAGTAACATCTTGTGAAAACATGCTTTCTGTGATAGATTGAGACATGTCTACAGTTAATGTTTACATAGAAATGGCTATGCTTTTTAAAAACACTATTGAAAGCACGTACGTGACAAGTATTTTGAATAAACAGCCTCCAAGTTGCTTTATTTTTATATGTGAAGGACAGTTATTCATCCCTGAGAGCTCTCTGAGACTGCTTGGAAAGATTGCACAATTCCAGCTGCCTGCAAGTCTGTGGTTATGTATATTATATTATATTATATCAAGAAATATTTTGGCAACAGAATTGTTTTGGAGGGATGTTCTCTGCTGGAAGAGCAGAGGCTGAGCACCAGATTCTTTGCTCAGGGCCTTTGTCATCTTAAAATCTTTTTCTTCTGTCAGGGCAGTGTTAACAAACTACAGCCTAAAAACCAGAATGCGTATTTTCAAGAATGCATAATTACTTTCACTCTGAAATTTGAACTTGAATTTGTCCTGTTTCTGATTTGGGGCACCAAATTGTTTTTTTGATTGTGTGCTACACTGAGGGACTCTGTCATCAGACATTTGCTCCCTCGTAGAGCTGAAGAGCACCTTTATATTGCTCACATATGCCCCTCCTAAGCCAGTGTCAGCCCTTTGTTTTAATTCTGTAGAGGGTGCATGCTGGAACATGAAACAAAATGTTTTCTTCATTAAAGCTTCCTGTATTACTATTGGTCTGACCCTGGTGGTTACCTCCTACTCAACACTTCCCACAAATCTACAGTAACAGCACATAAATCGCATTGAGCAATCATAAAGCACACAGTGTGCGTGAAAAACATTTCTTGAACATGTCTTCTGTGAATACAAAATCTCGTTCGTTTGCAAAGGAAGATTACATTTTAGGTAAGCAGGATGGATAACGTGAGGAAGTGAATATGACTTCCTTTATAACGTATTTTTCTTGTTCATTTTTCCAGTCTTGCAGTATTTGACTAGCGGTTCTGCAGTAAGGAATCTCCTGTGCCAACCTCCTGTTCATAGCAATTCTTCTGTGTAACTACACACACGCACATTTGCTTATGGAAGAGCAAAATCAGGTACACTTGTCTGAATAAGCTTGTGACATTTTCTGGTTTCTTGCCTACACTTCCATCACTGCTGAGGAAGGCTTTTCATACTCTGCACTGAGAAAAAAGTGTACTCAAATAATTTCCAGAGCCCTCTTCATTCATACCATTGCCCACTGCCATGTCCTCTGCTTCCTCCTGTTCCTTATCTCTGTCCCCTGTGTCTTAGTGCTCAGCCAGCACAGGCTCCTACAGTCCTCTTCTACAACAGATACACTTAAAACTAACCCTGACTGAAAACATGCTGCCAAACACCCTTTGCCATTAGCTGCAAAAGTCTGAATGACAAAGGCCACCATTTGTGTCGTCCTGGTAAAAATCAGAGTGTTACTTACTATCCCATGAAGTTGATGCAGGACAGAGCATAGTGCGCAGACCATGTCACAGAATCAGAATCGTGCAATCATAGAATGCTTTGGGTTGGAAGGTACCATATAGCCCAAACCTCCTGCAGTGAGCCAGGGACATCTTCAACTACACCAGGTCGCTCAGAGTCCCGTCCAACCTGATCTTGAACGTTTCCAGGTGTGGGGCATTTACCACCAGTCTGGGCCATCCATTCCAATGTTTCACCATCTTCATGGTAAAAAACTTCTTCTTTATACTCAGTCTAAATCCACCCTCCCTCAGTTTAAAGCCACCATCCTTTGTCCTATCACAACAGGCCCTGCTAGAAAGCCCATCCTTGTCTTCCTCACAAGCCCCCTTTGGGCACTGGAAGGCCACAATAAGGTCTCCCCGCAGCCTTCTCTTCTCCAGGCTGAACAGCCCCAACTCTCTCAGCCTTTCCTCATAAAAGAGGTGCTCCAGCCCTTGGATCATTTTTGTGGCCTCCTCTGGACCTGCTCCATCAGCTCCATATCCTTCTTGTATTGAGGGCTCCAGAGCTGGATGCAGGAGTCGCAGTGAAGTCTCACCAGACTGGAGTAGAGGGGCAGAATCACCTGCCTCGACCTGCTGGCCACGCTTCTCTTGATGCGGCCCAGGATACGCTTGGCCTTCTGGGCTGTGAGCGCACATTGCTGGCTCATGTTCAGCTTTTCATCCACCAGTACCCCCAAGTCCTTCTCAGCAGGGCTGCTCTCAATCCCCTCATCCCCCAGCCGGTACTGATAGCGGGGGTTGCCCTGACCCAGATGCAGGACCTCGCACTTGGCCATGTTGAACCTCATAAGCTTCACACAGGCCCACTTCTCAAGCTTGTCCACGTCCCTCTGGATGGCATCCCGTCCTTCTGGTGTGTCAACTGCACCATTCAGCTTGGTGTTGTCTGCAAACTTGCTAAGGGTGCACTCGATTTTGCTGTGTATGTCATGGATGAAAATGTTAAACAGCACCGGTCCCAGTACGGATCCCTGAGGGACACCACTTGTCACCAGCATCCATTTGGACATTGAGCCACTGACCACTACCCTCTGGATGTAACCTTCCAACCAATTCCTTAGCCACCAAACAGGCCACCCATCAAATCCATATTTTTTCGATTTAGAGAAAGGATGTTGTGCAGGACTGTGTCAAAGGCTTTACAGAAGTCCAGACAGGTCACATCCATAGCTTTTCCCTTGTCCACTGATCTAGCACATCATCATAGAAAGCCCCTAGGTTGGTCAGGCAGGACTTGCCCTTGATGAAGCCGTGCTGGCTGTCTTGAATCACCTCCCTGTCCTCCACACGCCTTAGCATAGCTTCTAGGAGGATCTGTTTCACGATCTTCCAAGGCAGAGGTGAGGATGACAGGTCAGTAGTTCCCAGGGTCCTCCCTCCTACCCTTTTTAAAAATGGGCACAATGTTTCCCTTCTTCCAGTCACCAGGGACTGCGCCTGACTGCCATGACCTTTCAAATATCGTGGAGAGTGGCTTGGCAACTCCATTAACCAATTCCCTCAGGACTCTGGGATGCATCTCCACAGGTTCCATGCACTCACGTACGTTCAGGTTCCTCAGGTGGCCATGAACCTGGTCTTCTTTTACAGTGCGAGGGGCTTTATCCGCATGGTTGCCATCTTGCAGTCCATTAGCTAGGGAGGGGAGAGGAGAGAGGTTGCCAGTGAAGACTGAAGCAAATAAGTTGTTGAGTACCTCAGCCTTGTTGTCATCTGTTGATATGAGGTCGCCATTCTTGTTCATCAGGGGGTTACACTTTCTTTAACCTTCCTTTTCTGGCTGACATACCTGTAGAAGCCCTTCTTGTTATTCTTTGCATCCCTTGCCAAGTTCATCTCCAGCTGTGCCTTGGCCCTCCTGAGCTCATCCCTACACACCTGGGCAGCAACCCTACACTCTTCCCAAGATACCTGTCCCTGCTTCCACTGCCTGTGCAGTTCCCTCTTGCCCTTTAGTTTGACCAGCAGGTCTCGGCTCAGCCATGCTGGTGTCTTCCCTTCCTTGCCTGACTTCTTACACCTGGGGACTGAGAGCTCCTGTGTTCTATGGAAAGCATCCTCAAAGATCTGCCACCTCTGTTCTGTTCCCCTGTCCCTGAGGACCATTTCCCAGGGGGTCCTACTGACTAACTCCTTGAAGAGCTGGAAGTTAGCTTTCCTAAAATTTAGTGTCCTGACTGTACTTCTCGCCTTTCCCATACCCCTCAGGACTGCGAATGTCAAGGAACCTCTACCAACCATGTTAACTCACAGCAGGGGAGCAGAAAATAAAGATCAGCCACTACTATGTGACTGAGGATCAGTCACTACTAAGTGACTAGGTGCTAAAATGGTGTATGAAATCTAACAGTAACAAGTGCAAAATTATATGTATAGTCCTATGTTTCTATTTTTCCCCATGTACATACATATAAAAGAATTGAGTAGTGCACAAAATACTGTTGTGTATTGGAAGGTGTGTGGGGGAAACCAAACAGCTTTTCAGACAGCAGTCTTGCTGAGTTCTTGAACTTGTTGTCTCCGAGAGCAGGGTCCCGCCTGCCACATCCACAGATCAGGCATGACTGCAGCAGACGCCCCAGCCTTAGGCTTCCTGACAGAGAAGTTGTGCGTGGACTGCATGACTGTACCTGGCTGTCCTCGCCGACCCTGGGCCTGCTGCCACAGTCAAATCAGTGCTGGGTGTTCCAGTTACACAGTAACTCTGTTCCTCTTTCATATTACGGGACTTAACTTAAAACAGAAGCAGCAGCAGACTTTGATGTATTGGCTCACATGTCTGTCAGCTCCACACACCCTTCACACACCCTGTGCGGATCGGGCAGGCAGCCTCCACCTCCCTTTCCCTGTGCCCACCCCAAAGCTTTCTGCTTGCCCCTTCTTCTGTATGCCTCAAGTCCCGAATGTGGCTGCCCCTCCACCACATCACTCTTGAGGAAATCTGTGCATGCATAACATGTTGGAGAGGGAAGGTTTATGGATTCTACTGCCTCACGGAGGCAGCCTCAGGGTCCAAGGGAAGACAAGGGAGACAGGACAGAATTCTTCTACTGAGTGGCCTCAGGGTTTCCTTGGAGGGCTGGCCTTTGGCTAGAACAACACTCATGGCCTTACAGATGCACATGTGTTCAGGACTGGGGGTAGAAAATTACTTTTCCTGCAGCTGTGCCACTTCTGGGTGATGGCACCATTCGTGAATGTGACTCTATAGGCCAGACTTCTCATTATCGTTGTTATTACTAACTGACCCCAAGCTAGTTCCCTACTGACAGGCAAGAGTCAGCAGGGAGACTTCAGAAAGCAGCAGGACACTTTTCCCTCAGCCAGGTGGTCCACCAGTGGGTCCTCATGTCCAACATTTCCTCTCCACTATGAAAAGACAGGAGGACGGGCAACTACCACATCTGCCTTGGCAGCACTTGGAATGGCATTGGGATCTGTCTCACTCGTTGCCCAGGGCTCCTTCACCCTTCCACATGGCTCCTGGGAAACAGCAGCTCATGGGGCGCTGGCAGAGAAGCTGCAGCAGGCATGCTGGCAGGCTGCAGAACACTTCAGAGGCGAGTGAACACAGAGGTGCAGCAGCAGCACTGAGAAGCATCAACAGTACAAATCACAAGTTCAGATCAGTCTGCCAGCCTGTACAGGTAGCATCATGTACTATGTCCAGCACGCAGAGCTAGGATGCAGGGCACCCGTGCTGTGCTCAAGTTCTGTTTGCTCTGAGGCAGAAGTTGCTTTCAGTGAGTTGGGAAATAGGAAGATGGTGCAGACCAGGCCAAGTGCCACCTGGCAGGCCAAGGCTTTTACATGTAGCAGGGCTGCTGTTACCTTCTTATACATAATTTAAAATAAATTACAAAGTTTGCAACTCATGCAGACCCTACTACAAGAACGACTTACAGCTTGTACAAAGATACCCCTAGAGAAGCCTCTGTTCCTCTCGTTACTAGAACCACAACTCAGGAAAGCTCTTAATACTGGACAAATTTTGGACACGCATCTAAGAAATGCTATTTTGTTACCTTAGTAGCACTACTGATAATGAACAGGCATAGCTTAAAACGTGACATGCGGTCACAGTTCTGGCACCAAAATTCCACCGGCAAGGCTGGCAGCTTTCCTCAGAGCCTGTCCCTGCTAGACATCTTCAGGTCTGCTCTTCAGAAAGCACAACCATTCATGGTACCATTGTCCTGGTCTCAGCTATCTAGTTTGAATTTTACAGTCTTCAGACGGAAGCAGGATAAAATGCAAGTTCCCAGCTTATGCCAAAAACTTACTTTAAAAAAATTACCCCCCCTCCTTTTCTATTCAATAAATTACGTATTTTGTGAACTGAATCACAAGAATACAATAAGATAGATATTGAAAAAACTAAGCTGTTGGCAACTAGCAATGCCCACACTGAAGCTTGAATCATTGAAATAGGGCAGATCTCACACACCATAGGTTTCCAAACAGCCATCACTTAGGATTTCTCATTTATCTGCTCCTTTTCATATGGTAGTTTAGGTAGTTTCAGCAGAATTTGTAATTATTTACTAGCGCTTGTAAAAATCATTAGCCTATGCTGTGTTCTGACAAATTAAAACCAGTATTTTGCTAGTTTTCAAGCCACCTAAAGTCAATAAAGCTTTCTGAAATGAGCCAAAATAAAATACAGCTTATCTTTTCCTCTCAGGTGGCCCCATTTGTGCCTCACCATGTTAACACCATCCTTCAGACAAAAAAGGACAGTGGAGATCTTGTCCAGAGAAGGTTAAGGCAGGTCATGGCAGGAGAGACCCACACACATCACTTCCAGCCTGGCAGGGCAGCACATGCTTGATCTTTGTACAGACCCAAACTACTGCTCATCATGTAAATACTAAAAATAAAATTGAATTAAAAGTTTGATCCAGCAACATGAGATGAAACGTATTTATAGCAGATGACAAAGGTAAGGGAGGCATCAACTAAGGAAATGTAAAAGATATTAACTGAGGGTTCCCTTGTATAAGCTGTATGTGGATCTCATCATACTATGATTTCAAGAGGAGCTTAAACGGGTGTAACCAAATAATGAAAAAGACTATAGCTGCACCCTTTCTAATGTATCAGTTCTTCATAAAACAAATATGATCAGTGTCCTCCTTGCCCTTGGGCTCCTCTTTGGACTGACATTCTTCTGATGTAGTGGTCTGAAGTGCTTGCCCTGGCAACAAAATCAGAAAAACAAAACATAATAAATCCTGTAAAAATGCAATATAAACTTCCTCCCAGCTGCCGTTCTTCTCTGATATCTCCAGAAGAGTAACCAGTCTGGCTGAAAGAAGAAAATTCATTATACACACAGCATACAAGCCCCAAAATAGAGGAGGAAAAAAATCCAGGTGCTCTATGGGAAAGACCAGATGGGTTGTCTCAATCCTGTGAGGTTAAAGAAAAGGATATATGTAAACAGAAAATAAGTAAAACAGGGAATATTTAATGGTTTTTCTTTGTCATGTATAAACAAAATACTTTTATGAATTGAGTCAACAAGTGTCAAGTGTTTGGCTTTACAAGTGCACTCCAACTGATTAAACTCACCAAATGCAGTCTAGATGAACTCAGTGTCATTTCTGAGACTCTACAAAGGCACAGTCAAGACAAAGCAGTACATATATAAAAGTACTACATAGAAACAAGAATCGTGTTGTAAGAAATATTCACATGGCTTCATACAGAAAAAAAATACATTTAAAGATGCAGTCTTAGAGAATTAGATACAATGTCCGGATAAGGTTGAAGTCCTAGCTGTTTGTTATCTTTCAACTTTTGTATTATAATTCGGGCAAATTCCTCTCCTTGGCTATCTGAGGTATCAAGCAGTTGTCGGACTTTTGATGTCCTTGTGGGTTTGGTGCTTATAAGTTCATAGTCTTCTTTCATGAGTAAAAATCTTGCTAGAAGAGCATCCAGTGACTGATTCAAACAGGCTTCAGTCATCTGATCAATAATTTCTTCTCTTTTACTTTGTATCCATTGATGAGCTACATTGTGTTGTATGGTTTCCAAAGCAAAATCTGAGATTGGAGAGGATGAAAAAAACAAAGAAAATTAGTATCGTAATTGTCTGTGAATACATAGTGCCATAGAACAAAGAACAAGCTGAGAATGAGCTGTTTAAAACTTGCTTTTGGTCAGAAATACACTAGAATACTAAACCTGTTTTTAACATTTCACTACTGTATTCCTCATTTAAAATGCTCCAATTTGTTAAATTTGGTGGTTAGAGTATTTATTTTATCTGAATCACAGAACAATTTAGGCTGGAAGGAACCCTCAAGGCGGTCGCATCTGGTCTAATGGCCTGCTCAAAGCTGGGCCAACTCAGGTTTCTCAGGGCCTTGTCCAGCTGAATTTTGAGTATCTCCAAGTGATGGGACTTCTGCAGTCTATGCAGACAACCTGTCCAGTGTTCAACCCGACCTGGTACTAAGAAGAGAGTGACAGTAACTTCACTTTCCAGTGGGATTTTGATTGAAGTTTACTGAAGACTTCCCTGTAGTTTCCTACGTGTTTTCCTCAAGCTGAGGATTCACATGGTAAAAAGGTGGAGACTCTTACATTTCCAGAAGAGGGATGATGCGGCAGATCTCGATAAAGATTCATGTTATTGTGTGGCCCACAAAAAAAAAAAACCCTCTTTGAACAATTCATCATGCATTAAAGTTTCTTTTTGTTGTTTTTTTGGAAGTAAACTTTTAGCAGTTATTTGATGCATAGGAATATCATGCAGTGGGCTCTCAACTAACACAGAAGATCATTCAGTGTGAGATGCTGACACAGTTGCTGCTTCTCTTTGCCCTGCCACCCCTAAGATTGACAGGCCTAAAAAGTGGGCAGAAGTGACAGGCAACAAGATGAGTTAAGCTCCAGCTAACTTTTATTCCTGTTTTTCTGGATTGCACCACTGCTACAGCAGTAGGAGAAAGGAGAAATAATATGAGCGAAGGGAACTGGATAAAGAAGACCCAAGGCAGCCGGAATTAAGTTTGCTTAAAAGGAGAGAAAAAAGCTAAGAGCTACAGGTGCATGTACTAGGTCACATTTTATATTGATTTTACTTACTTTGTAATATAAGGCTGCAATGACAGAATTACTTGCATTCCTAGTGTGTAGAATGCTTTGTTTTCATTTTACACATGAACAACAGTTCCAGTTTCCATTCGATACATACATATATTTGATATTAGGACACTTATCGTGGGTCTTGGAATTAAATCAGTGTTTGCTATACCTGCAGGAATTGGAGACGACCGCAGCATACATGGTGAAGAATTTGAGGTGTCTGAAATACTCTTGTCAGATGAGGGAAAATAACTGTATGGATGCATTAGAAGTTTGGCGCTCTGAGTTACAGAGATATTTTCATCTGTGCTCTGACTGCTGAGAGAGTGTAGACTCCCAGAATTTCCATCTTAAAAGAAAAAAGGAGGGAAAAAAAAAAAAAGCAAGCTGTATTACTTCTATATTCAAATGAAACATAGCCATCAGAGACTATTTAGAGCAATTCCACAAAACAAATCACAGACAACCTAAATTCCCTTCAAATACAACACATTATTCCTTACACTCAGGTTACGAGTACATTTATGTTCCTTATCTTTTACCAGGGCTTGACCATGGGTTTGGGGGTCTTGTTTTACTTTGAAGGAATATTGAGAAAATAAATCTGGTAAATGTGAGCTTTAAAAAAAGCTCTGTTTGACAGAAAATTTTTGTAGGGATTAGAAGAACAAAGTAACTCCTTCAAGTGTTTGGAGAGGTAGCTAAGAGTCAGCACAAAATCTGACACATTTATTTTGATGAAGTTTGGCAGTGTAACAAGGGTAAAAAGATTCAAAGAAAGATTTAGGTGGAGGGAAAGAACATGAAGACCAGTGGTGACATTTGGTGGGAAGCCAGTGGAAGCTTTTGGTAGTCCATCAAAACAGTGTATGACTTGAAGAAAGCTTCATGTAAAAGTTTGCAAAGAAATGAAAAAAAAGTTTTTATTAGGTGGAAAGCTTAACAGTTTCTATTTTTAGGATTTTTTATGGCAGAAAAAGATGATGGATACAAAAGCAGCAGTAGGAATGACTCAAAGAAAAGACGACAAATAGCTGATGAGAAACCAGTTACAGGACATACGCCTGTTTCTGTATACAGTTTTCATTACAGATTTTCACAGTGTCATTTGATAAAGAGCTTCAGGGATGCTAACTAAGAAACAGAGATGCAGATCTAAGAATTTAGATGAACATCTTAAGACACAAGAACAGGCAGCCCCCTGGACAGCTCAGTATTTATAGATACCCATCCAACGGGGGTATTTGAAAGTGTATTCCTAGATCAGAGTGCTGACCTGTGAAAGAATATGGCTGTAAGTACAATAAGCAGGAGTAGGAAAATGTGAAAGTAATGTCTCTCTCATTACTTAAAAACCAGAAGACTAGAACTCCTAGTAACTAGCATTTCATTTCATTCAACAGGGAGAAAGTAGGCTGGGCAGAGCTAAATAGTGTGAAACAGCAGATGTTACCTACTGCATGAATGAGAAAGGATTAGAAGACAACCGATATGAGTGAAAAATCATTTTAGAAAAGGATTTTAAACAGCTCTGGTAGGACAGACTGTTACAGATCGCAAGGCACACACGGATCTTTAATAGCATTAGAGAAAAAACTACTGGGATTGTACTAGTATGGAAGAATGAACTCGAACAGTGACCACAGCATAAAGAATAGAAACATGCTAATGAGACTTGCAGATGTTATTCAGAAAGAACGGGTTGACCCGAGTTACTCAGGAATAACCTAGTTGATCTAGAAGACTGGAGTAATAAAAGTGGAAATATGGTAGCACAAAGCACGAGATCTAGACTTTCTGCTTCAAGCTGGGGCTATGTTTTGGAATTGAGATGAGGGGGAAAAAAAACCTTGGTAGATTATTCTGTAATGAAGTACCTTGTCAGAAAGGAAAAATAAATTTCTAAGGTATATTAAGTTCTTATTTCAAGCAGAAAACACCTGTTACACTTCTTTTCTAATACTAAGTACAGATGTCTGGTAGCCTTAGTTCAGTGACTTAAGTTAGAACATGCACAGGGAGGACTAGTAGGATACCAAGAGAAATCTTATTTTACAAATGGACTTCAAAAAAGCATATCCTGTTTGTCTAGCAAAACNTAAGTGTATTAAAGGATTACTCTCTATATCAGAAATAAAATGGGAAAAGAGCTATTTAAGCTTAAAGCAATGCCCAAGAACAAGTGCGTGTAGAAGCTGGCTAGGGAAGAAAAATTAAAGAAGCTGTAAGTTCCTAACGCTGAAGGAGCAAGTTTCTGAAAACAGCCTTCTGATTATACTGGTGGAAAAACCAGCTCAACTAAAATCTATAGTCACTAACTTTTGCCTTGGTACCACACCAAACTCATCTCTTGCCAACAGCGACCTGGGAATAGATTTTCAACTGAAATAATAGCATCTAATTTAGGCAAAGTAAGAAGAATGTCTGTCTTGCTCTCCTTTGTAAAACTACCTGATGCTGATATTGGCAAAGTAATAACAAATACTTCTGCTACAGTATGGTTTTGTAGACACTATTTTCACAGGCTTTATAGTATCTATAGACACATGCAACAAAGTCTAAGCAGTAACACTGTAAAGGAACACCAACTGATCAATCAGATTAATTGTACCACCACAATCTCACCAATGACCTCCACAGGCAGATATGACAATTTTTAACAGGAACCAGCAGCAAGAAGGGCTGACATTTATCATTATCTTATCTGATTAGACTTACATTCCATGCCCATATTCAATCAAATATTCCATTTTCTAAAATTCATCACAATTTTTCTATTAAGCTTGGTAACCACAAGTTATTATTCATCTTTAAGAATGTTACTCTATGTGTATAGATAAATGCTTGGGTAGAGGTACAGCCAAACTACACTACATTTGCTTCCTGTCATCTCCCCCTGTAACTCAAATTCCTTAAGCCTCTAGGAATTTATTTTTCCCTGGATTTCCTGCTGTATTTATATCTTTCTAGTATTTATATCTTTACATCTAAAGTACAAGCCCAGAATTGTGGATGTGTTCAAACAAGAGCTCGAAAAGAAACTGCCTGTGCCCTCCTACCTCTGTGCCAGAATATATCCAGTTTTGCAGCACCGCAGCACACTTTTTGATGCCCTACTTTACAGCAATGAAGTCAATGGTCTTGTCTGCTTTCACACCACTGGACCCTGCAAAGCCAAAGGATGCTCCATTCTTTGGGAAATTTACATTTGCATTCTTTCAAGAGAAGAAACTCAAATGCAGTTTTAGTTACACAACTTATTGCTATTCCCCTGGGTCCCATTGCATTTTTCTGGCTTCTGATGTCAGCAAAACCTCAAAACTGAGTTTTGTCTGTGAATTTTGCTAACTTTTATACAGAAAAGGTGACAGCTACAAAAGGTCTGTGCAGATACTTTTACAAGGCAAGCTATTTATTAAAGCATTTTATTTATTGAATCAAAAATGATCGAGAGGTTGGGCTGCATTAGAAACTTTTAGTTTACTCATTTAGGAGTTTACAGATTTAGGAGTGCCTCAAAATGTTTAGCCTTTTTAGAAGTCGTTTACAAACAATTAAATTAACTCCCAAGAGTCTGAAGAGACAAGTACATGCTATCTCTGCACTCACGATCCTCAATATGAAAATTGAAGTTGGGGGGATTTCTCAAGTGACAGGAACAGAAAATCAGTGCTAAAATATCCACTTTTTTACCCAGAGAACTAAGCTTACAGAACACATCTCTTCTCTGACATAAATGGAAATCCAGCCATCTAGTATGCAAATACAGTGTTACAGTGGGAGCATAATGCTGCGATGGCAACTTAAATTTATATGAAGTCATTAGTATCTGTACCTGATGAGAGGATATTACACTTGGGAACAGACTGGAGCCTTGATGTACCTGAAGAGATGCTCCGAAGGGGAAGTGCATCACATTGTAAGGACCCAGAATATGTTTCCTGAAATTATTCCAGTTGTATAATGAAAATGCACATTAAATACATACAAAGTTGCAATGATTTACAGAGTACTTTCCCATCATTGTCTTTTCTTTACTATCTAAATGCTCAATAGACAGCGCAATTAAAATACAGCAAAACAGAAGAAATCTATGTAATCCTAATACTTGCGTTTTTTTTCCAAAGTTTACAGCAATTTTGCACAGAAGTTCAATTGTTAGTAAGAATCCAAAGAATCATAGAATCATAGGTTGGAAAAGACCTCTAAGATCATCAAGTCCAACCATCCACCCAACACCACCATGCCTGCTAAACCATATCCCGAAGTGCCACATTTATACGTTTTTTGAACACCTCCAGGGATGGGGACTCAACCACCTCTCTGGGCAGCCTGTTCCAGTGCCTGACCACTTTTTCAATAAAGAAATTTTTCCTAATATCCGCGCAGCATTAAGACTCAAAATGTAAAAGGAAATCTACACAATCCTACACAGGCAAGCTCCATAGAGGTGTCAGGAAGCAAAAGTCTCTTACAAGTTGCAGACACTGTGTGCTGCATTCCTCCCTGAGGGACTGGCTTTCCCACACTTGGAGGACATACGAAACATGCCCTTCTTATTTCTGCTTACCCACCCTTTACTATCTTCACCTATATGGCTACGCATTTGTTACATTTGGCATTTTATGCCTTTCCTGACTGCATAGGAAAGTAAACTGCAGAACACTTCCCCCTTACTAAGTTAATCCCCCTTTAAAGCTCTCAGGATCTGTAATGATGCCGACACATCAAATGTAGTATGTAAAATATTTACCTCTTGGGAATTCAGAGGTATATTTAGAGATACCTGCTCCACACCTGCTTTCTTTCCACTCTTGTAAATACATTGCGATTCATACAGTGACTGGAAGAGAAATATTTACCTGTATTAAATTTCTGCTATAAGACAAGATGACAGCTCTGTACAAACACACGCTTCAGCCATATACACAATTAGATAAATGACACTGGAGATTACATTTCTTTCAGCAAGCAAAAATTACCAACTTACTTGACCAGCTTGTGACCATAACAAGAGCCACTCACCTTTGATCTCTTTAAAAGAATTACTGCTTCCAGCATAGCTATTTCATCAAACGTTCGCAGGACTGGCTCCAGGTCTATTAAACATTCTAAACAAAGAAAGAGTACTTTGCTGAAGGGTTTAAGGTGGAAATTAAGTCTTCATTTTGCTAAAGCTACCATCTTACATTTATAAAAGTAATTTGTCTATTGATACATATCAAACTACTTATGCTGCTAAACAGAAGTTTCTTGCTTTCAACTGCTAACAACAGTTTCACATCAGCAAAACAAACTCTGTCCTGATCTGGCCACCTGAGAACTCTGTATCAGAAGAGATGCAGGACTGTGCCAGCCCAGGAGTCTTGTGTTGCTGGAACGTATAGATCGGTGGGTTTGCCATGTTTCAAGATAGACCCAACAAGCCAGATGAGCGCAATGGGACCAAACAGCACAAGACCTTAGAGTGGGTTGCCGTCTTCCCACTCCAGCAGAGATGTTAAAGATTTTATGTGAGAAAAACAAAGAAACAGCCCCTCACCAGCAAAATCCACAATAGACGTTGTACGGCATGGCCAGAGAAGATGGTGACAGTCAAGGCACTGACCTGTCACATCCAGTGAATCCGAATGACAGTGTCCTCATGCCCACCAAAGGCAGCAAGTCAGAGAAGCTACAATCATCTGCTCACGTAGAGAGGCACACGACAATCCAACAACCAAGTGACAACCTGTGCTATGCTCCCTTGCTTTCCAATGCTGACAGGTTTACAAAACTAAGTATTTAGAATTTTGAGATGACTGTGTTATAAAAATGTCTCTTTGAAACTGTGCTCAAGTACAACAAAACTTCAGGAAAGGATGATGGCATGTCACAATTCTACTGCACTTCTATGGACTCTACCCTTTCATCAAAACCCACTTACCATACTAGCAATCCGAATCACTGAACCCTTATTAACTTATTTTTATTTTTTACTATAATTTTACCACAGTTCTCCCATATTAACTTTTTTCCACTAGTATCTTCAAGACATACATTCAACACCAGGGTTCTTATTTTCTGGCATCAGCTAAAACACAGTTTTACACGTTTGGCACTCCATTTTCCACACTGACATACTACCACTGCTAATTTTTGTTGATTATAATTCACCTGTAGGTACACATTCCAAGTACATGCAGAAACACAGTGATAGGTAGTCATTAACCCTTCTTTATAAGGGGAACAGACAGGTTAAACTTTAAATGGAAAAGCTCGGTTATTTAATAAAAAGGCAGTTTGGGTGTTTTGGTCCCCTGTCCCCCGTCCCCCCCCCCGCCGCCCCCATGCTATTGTAATTGCAAAAT